>Ga0209192_10000367_pt1 | contig 46823 bp, 32 predicted proteins | sample ArcticOcean_MG_C_11_FD_187433 | JGI IMG/M metagenome (GOLD analysis project Ga0209192, IMG submission 187433) | Marine microbial communities from western Arctic Ocean - ArcticOcean_MG_CB2_154 (SPAdes) (version 2) | ecosystem: Environmental > Aquatic > Marine > Oceanic | place: Arctic Ocean... | reverse complement strand
GACTACATAAACGGCACCGACCCGTACGCGACTCCCGGAGGGGACGACGCGTACCTCTCGTCGTTGCTTTCGTACAGCGTGTCCCAACTAAACAAGGAACCCGCTAACTTACTGGAAGCACGCACACTCGCGGCTGCTGCACGAAAAGAAACCGCGCAAAAGCGGTACGCCTCGTTCATCGCCGCGTCCGAGTTGTTCGCGTTTTCAGCACGTTTTCAGCAAAAGAAGCTTGGCCGTTTTCTCGTGAGATTCAACAATACCCTACCCCCGGTCCACGACCTTCACAAGCGCGCCACGCCACGCGATGGCGTCGAGTGTCGGACGTGTCGCGCCACGCGTCAACGCGCGTGTGTCTTCGTGTTCCACACGCGTTGGAAGACGCGCGTCCAGATGCGTCCCAATCGCGTCAGGGGGACGAACCCCCGTTTCCCAATCGAGACGCGGACGCGCTTGTTTTTTGTCATCCCCGAGCGTCCAAGAGCCCCGCGGGGACACCCCTGGCGGTCCAAAGTGGTCTTTAAATACGATTTCCACGCCACGACGAGCACCGACCACAACCACCACTCAAGCAATGATTCACTCCGGCGACTCCCTGGAGCTGTACACCGCGCTTTTGCTGTGCGCCACAGCAGGGGCGTTCGCTGATCGCACCAGGGTTGGCAAAGCCCTGAGCGGTCCAGTCAGCGCCATGCTGTTCGGCGCGCTTGCGGCGAATTTAGGAGTGCTACCACCCCCCGGTGCGCACTACAGTAAAATACAAACCCTGGTCGTTTCTTTAGCCACGCCTTGTTTGCTGTTCGGGGCGGATTTAAGGACGGTGTTGCGAGCGACGGGGACTTTGTCGTTCGCGTTTCTGGTCGGGTCAGCCGCCGTGGCGCTCGCGAGCGTTATCGCGTTTTACGCGCTCTCCGACCCCATGCACGTAATAGGCCTATCCTCAAACGGCGACGGGTGGAAAGTAGCGAGCGCCTTGGTCGCGAAGAACATCGGTGGGGGGATGAACTACGTCGCTGTGTGTAACACCTTGCACGTAACACCCGCCGCGTTCGCGGCGGGCATCGCCGTGGATAACGTGTTCGCCGTGCTGTACTTTCCACTAACGTCGTGGTTGGGGGGGGCGCCGGAGGGTTTGGGGAATTCTTTGAGTAGGAGTAACACGCAGAATGCTTCGAAAGGTACTGGTGACGTGAGTACGGCTGATTTGGGTAGGAATACGAGTACCCACACGATTGACGGTAGTGACGGTGACGCGAGTACGGGTACCGCGCGCAACGGTATTACCGGTATCGGTCGTCGTACTGACACGAGTACCCCCACGATTGACGGTAGTACCACGACTCTCCCTTCTGATTGGCGCAGTGTCGACGAGGACGACTGGGTGGTGGAGAACACGGCAGGGACGAGGATTGATGTTAATTCTTTCCCGAGCCCGGCGCAACCCGTATCAATCAGCAGTTTACTGCTCGCGGTGACGGTTTCGTGTTTAGTGCTAATCCTTGCGAATCAAATCGCCCCAGAATCCCTAGGGTTGTTACCCACGGCAACCGCAATCACGGTGATATGCGCCACGACGGTGCCGCAGCCAGTCAGCAAGTTCCTGAAACCGGCGGGTGATACCGTAGGTAACGCGTTGCTGTTCTTTTTCTTCGCCACCGCGGGCGCCGCGGGCGGGCCGATCACGAGGTACGGCTTCTGGGCTTTCCCAAATCCAGACACGACGTTTGATGCCACGTATGGGGTGCGGTTACGCGCACGTCTTACCAGTACACCACAGTACACCACGGTACAGGACTGTTTACTCACTGTACGAAAATCGCCCAACACGAGACGGAAGGGACTGACCCTTTTCGGTACCAATCCCGTAGCGCCTTCGCCTCGCCCGTGTTGTTCGCCTATTTAGCCATCCTGTACGCCGTGCACCTCGGTGTGATATTTTTAGTGGGAATGAAGGTGTTGAAGCTCAGCGTCCGGGAAATCTTAGTCGCGTCAAACGCGAACGTGGGAGGCCCGGCGACGGCGGGCGCGCTGGCGAGCGGCAAAAACTGGACCGATTTAATAGTCCCGGGAATGTTAGTGGGGAACCTAGGCAACGCCATCGGAACCTTCGTGGGGCTGGGCATGGCCAAAGTGTTTTACCACGTGTGCTGGTAACCGGTCGGAGGGGTAGACGACCGCGGTTGAGTTTTTATTAATAACAATAGCGGTAATACATTCGTCTAGCTTTAGTGATACTACCCGGGGTACCTCCGCGTCGCGCTCGCGTGTTGGAAAGGTTCAGTCGGACACCGAAATCCACGGATTGGGCCTTTCCCAAATCCCAAGACTGTTTGCCCATGCAAGACGGACACTTTTATTTTATTTTTTGACTTTTCCCATTGCCGGATTTGGACCAAAAACTCCTTTCCAAGCCGAGCTGCTTCAGACGAGGCATCGCCCACGGCCGGGATGTCGTCCTCGGACGACGAGGACGCGCGTGTCGCGGACGACACGCCGCTCACGGCGTCGGACGAACGCGTGAATTGGCTCGGGGAGAAAGTCGGCGCCAGTTTGGGGTGCGAGCCTGGTTTGTTCGCCGACTGCGTGGCGAGCGATGAGCAGACCCGAGATCGCGTTGAGGCGTTCCTCAGAGGTGCGTCGTTGTGGCGTCCATTGGTCGTTTTCCAAATTACGCCCCAACGGCACGACCGCAGTGCGGACCATCCCTCCATCCTTCCCCTCCCGTCACCCTCCCGCTGACCTCCGTAAATCACCACCCCGCAGGCACGTCGGAGAGCGAGGCGCTTCTTGTGTTTGTGGACCCGACTCCTGAGACACCGGGCGCGGAGGAGGCGCGGTCCACGCCGTTGCAGCAGTCGCTCGAACCCGAAAAAGAAAACGAAAACACGCAGGTTGAGTTGGCTGAAGACCCTGGTTCTGGTGACGGTGCCGGGGAGGGTGACGTGCCCGCCGAAACAGCAAGAGACGAGCTAGGGGAAACGCCAGAAGGGTTAGCAAACGATGAGGCGGATGTCCCGGCGGTTGATGCACACACCGAAGGTACCGAGGTGGATGGAAATGGAAACGAAACCAAGCAGGAATCCGATGGGCCTTTGAATGAGCAGACGCCAAGTGCGTCGCCGCCTGACTTGAACAAATCCACACTGGTTACCCAAACAGAACAGCCCACACGCCCGGGCGGTTCGATTCTGCGGGTCGCATTCGGGTTTCTTCCCGCATCCGCGGCGAACGCGCCGGCGGCGTACTTCATCAAAGACGCGCCGAATGAAATTTTGCGGTCCGCGGCCGAGATGGAAAAAAGAACGCACTTCGGCGCGCTCGCCGCGTCAGGCCCGTCCCTCGGGGCGCTGGAGCAGATCATCAGCCTCGTGTTTATGCCGCTGTTCGGAGCTGCCGATGAGAGCGGATCATTTGGCCCTGGGTCGAATACTTCGAAACCGAAAACGAAAGGACACGGTTTGAAAGGAGGAGCGTCACAAAAAGAAGAAGGCTCGACGGCGAGTAAGGAAAACGCAAAGCCAAGCAACCTTCCAAACTCCGTCGCCCTGGAGCTCGCGGCTGATGCGCGATGCTTCGGCGCCCATTTAGGCGCCGCTGCGAAGAGGCTCGCGGGTGATGTGTACCTTTCCTTCCCGAAACTGAGGGACGGGGTGGATTTGGGAAAAGATTCGCCAAATCAATCGGCGGAGGACGAAGACACGGCGCGCAAGTTGGAAACCTGCGTGGTGGAGTGGACCGGTCTGGTTGCAGGCGCGACGCGGACAGAGGAGAACCGGCAAATCACGGGGTTAGGGCCGCTGGATGAAATCGAGTTCTGGAGAGACCGGGACGTGAACCTCACCAGGCTGCACGAACAACTCGTGTCCAAGCGCGTGCGCGATGTGACCAAGGTGGTCGCCGTCGCGTCGCCCGCCGTGATGCCCGATTTCGACGAGTTCGCGGCGAAGCTGCAGAGGATGTGCGGCGAAGCACGGGATAACCGGAAGTTCCTCGCAACCCTGGAGAGACACTTCCGGAACATCACGCACTGGCGGCGAGCGGGCGGGCGAACGGACGGGCAAGGCGCGGGGAATGACGATTTCGATGAGAATACCCACACGTCCCTAGCCACCGCGATTGACACCGTGTCCCCCTTAATGAGCGCGCTGCGCATGGTGTGGATTATTTCACGGCACTACGGCGAGGACACGATGATGGGGGGCTTGATGGGAAGAGTGGCGGACGAGGTCGGGAAGGTCGCGGCGGAGGCGGCGGACGTGAAGAACGCGTCCACCGGGGTTTTCGCGGTGGACGCGAAAAACGCGACGCGGCGTGTGACGGAAGCGCGACAGCTTCTGGATACGTGGAAGGAATCGTACATGGCCATGCGGGAGAAGATCGAGAAAAGCGGCAGGGATAACCGGTGGGAGTTTGACCGTAAACGGTTGTTCGGTCGCACCGAGTACGTCAGCGGCGTGTGCGGCGACCTGAGCGACATGCTACGCGCGGTGGACGGTTTCCACAATTTTCTAGGCGCCAAGCTGAAAACCGTGACGGGCGAACCCGAAGCCATCGACGCCGTCATCGGGCGGGTCACCGCGATGAAACACGCCGTGCGGGACGTTTCCTTCGACCCGTTCGACCCGAAACGGTTCGCGGATTGGGGGTTAGTAGTGAGCGAGTTCGAACAGCAACGGCGAGTTATCGAACACGCGGCGAAGGCTTTCGTGGACGCTTCGTTTAAAAAGCTTCGGTCGGCGGAGGACGCGTTTAATTTGCTCGTGTCCTTTCACAAAGTCGAACTCGGGTCAGTGATGGGGAGCACCATGGGGAGCAAGTTCGTGGATATTCTGGAACAGTTCACGTACGTATTGGCCTTTCCCAAATCCTGACACACTGTTTTACCGAAGCTGGTGACTGTTGTCCATACATCGCGATATACAATACTGACACTTTCTTTTATTGGTATCAGGCGGGAAATCGAAACTGCGACTGAAACGTTCGACGCTAGCCACGAAAACCCGCCCGTTCCCAAAAACCAACCCCCGGTCGCGGGAAGCATCGCGTGGTCCCGGTCCGTGTTCAGCCGGGTACGGAAAACCATGACACGACTTCAAAACGACGCGAGCGAACAGATGCACAAAGAACCCCTGGCGCGTACGTGCGTTCGCGCGTACACCGATTTAGCCAAGGTACGGCCTTGCGCGTTTCCCAAATCAGGCGGCACACTGTTTTATCTCTCAGCTGGTGACTGTTGTACATACGTCGCGATGTACACGACTAACACTTTCTTTTATTCATCGTAAGCGGTGTATGCGGTATGAAAAACACAAACACGCGGACTGGTTCGAAACCGCGGACCAAACCGCGCTGCGACACTTGAAAGGTGGGGTTTTGAGGGCTGTTGATGCGTCGAGTGGGTCGAGTGACACAAGCACCAGTCAAGGAACTGGTCAATCTACCAATCAATCTGCTGTGATTGTGGTCAACTTCCACCGCGACCTCGTCGCGCTGTTGCGTGAAACCCGGTACCTGGACCGGATGGGGTACGTATTGTATTTCACCAAATCCCAAGACTGTTTGCCCATACAAGACTGACTTTTTTTTTCTTTTCCAAAAGTTTCGCGGTTCCCGAAACGAGTTTGAAAGTCACGTTGCGGGAGGGCACTTTCGTGGAAAACCGCGAGGCGCTCGGGGATATGTTACGCCGGTACCGCCTTTGTCTCCACGGCCTTACGGACACCGAGACGCAACTGCTTTCGGTGAAGATCGCCACGCTCGCGAAAGTGCTGTGGCCCGGGTTCGCCACCCTGAACTGGATGAGCCTTGGGATTCACGAGTTTGTTATCGCGTGCGACGACAAAATCAACGAGTTTATCGGGCTGACGCGGCTGGTGCGGAAGAACGCGGGGTTGATCGAACAGGTGGTTCGTGAAATCGAACTCACGGTGGTGGCCCACGAGCCCCTCTCCGGTGACCTCACACCCGATTTCATCGAGTGCGTCGCGTTTACGGAACGGGAGCGAACACACGCGCTGGCGAAACTGGCGCGGCGATACCAATCCATCCCGCCTTTGTTGGGCAAGATCGAAGAAGCCGTGGCGGGGACGAACACGGGCACGAGTGACCAATTACATGGGTACTACCAGTACTGGGAAGCGAGGGTGTTTCACGCTTTGCGGAGTTTAGTGCTGAATTCGTTACGGGCGCAAATTTTGACGACAAACGCGCGGGACGTTGAAGCGTGGCAGAGACGACAAACCGGCGACGGCACGAAAACGGACGTCTCGCCAACCGCCCCGCCGCCGTCGCCCCTGTTCAACGTAAGGTACGTATCGCACCTACCAAATCCCGCCTCCACGTTTTATCTCTCAGCTGGTGACTGTTGTCCATACATCGAGATATACAAGGCCCTGACACTTTTCTGGCAAAACTCCAAAGGGTCATGCTCAACCCTCCGCAAATTCTGCAAACCCCCTCTGCGCGAGACATGCGGAAACACCTATTACTTGTTTCCCAGAACATCTGCGAAAGCGCGGGGCACTTCACGAGGTGGGCGCACGGGTAAGTATTTCCCACTCACCACATTCCGCCTCTGCGATTGCCCATACGAGACTGACACTTTCTTTTTTATCGGGCCAGGACGTGCGTGGAGTCTCCCGTGCAGATTCTGGGCGACGACGAACCGTTCAGGTTTACCTTCGCCGGCGACGTGTCGGTGTGTCCCGATATTCGCGCCGCGTGCGCGGAGTTGGATCTGATCGGAGAAAACGTCACGAACGGGGTCAAGGACGCCGTGCTTTCCTGGGAACGCCACGGCGATATTTGGAGGTTGGACAAGGAAACCGTCATCGCGGCGTTCGTGAGTTCAAAACAAAGCGGCAAGCCAACCTGCGAGCAGTGGGAAAAGTTTTTAGCCCGGTACGCGAAAAGGGCGGTTGACGTTTGGAACGAGAGTTTGATTTCTGGAAACGTCCAGTTCGCGCGAGTCGTGTTCACGAGCCTTGGTAAGTCACTTCAAGACGAGTGCTCTGGGTGGGTCACCGCAATCGCCAAGGAGATGGACAAAACCGACGCGGAGCGTGTCCGCGTGATTATTCAGGACCTCAGCGACAAAGAATCTGGTCTCAAAATCGCGTGCAACACCCTCGAGGATCTGAAGGGCGTTCTTTTGATCATCAAGGCCGTTCGCGAAGGACACGCCGTGACGGAGCTTACATACCTGGACATCGAGGAGCGGTACCGCACGCGTACGCTGTTCGGGTTCGCCATGAGTGACACGGAGGTCAAGGACGCGTTTGGAATTCGCGAGTTCTGGTCTTCGCTGAGGGTGTTAGTTGAAGAGGTGGACGACGGGCTCGGCGAAACGCGAGAGCACTTCACGGAGGTTACTAAGAAACAAGTCCTCGCGTTCCAGGACGAGTGTTTGGAGATGCTCACGCGGTTACGGAGTGACGGGCCGGGGATACCCACGGTGGTGCTCGCGCAAGGCGCGGTGCTTCTGGAGAAGTTCAAACTCGAACTTGAGGAAAAGCGAAAAAGACGGGTTTTTCTGTTGGAATCCGAACGCCTGTTCGACCTGCCGCGAACGAGTTATCCAGACCTGTTAAGCACGGAAACGGAGATGGACTCGCTGCACAAGATTTACGCCGTGTTTTCGTCGCACAACGAGGCCGTGCACGCACTCGGGCACACGCTGTGGCACGACCTGGATTTGAAGAAACTGCACGTGGTGTCGAAAGATTTCGAGGGCCGGATTTTGCAAATGAAAGAAGGCGACGGCCCGGTTTCCAAGAAGCCAGTCTTCGAGTTGCTTGAACTTCACGTACTGGCTTTTTCCGATTCGCTGCCCCTGTTCGAAGCGCTGAAATCAGACGCGTTGCGCGCGCGGCACTGGAAGAGGCTGATGCGGATATGTGGCCAAAACGACCACTCCGTGGACCCTGCTACGTTAACCCTAGGCTCACTTTTGAACATGGAGACGCACAAGTTCGTGGCCGCCGTGCTCGAGATGTGCGTCGCCGCCGAGAAGGAGCTTAAAATCGAGTTTGACATTTCGAGATTCGGCGCGGTGTGGCGCGAGCAGAAGTTCACGCTGGCGAAGTACGTCAAGGGCGAGGTCGACCGCGGTTGGATTTTGCGTTCCACCGAGGAAACCACCGTGATTCTGGAGGACATGAACCTCACCCTGCAAAGCATGATGGCGAGCCGGTTCGTGCAACCGTTCGCGGAGGAGGTGGAGGAGTGGGAGGGAAAGCTTTCCTTGATCGGCGAGGTTTTGGAAACCTGGATGGCGGTGCAGCGCAAGTGGATGTACCTGGAGAGCATTTTCATCGGCAGCGACGATATTCGGGACCAGCTTCCCGAGGAAGCCAAGCGGTTCGACAAAATAGACAAGGCCTGGACAGAAATCATGAACGACGCGGCGAAAAACGTCAACATCCTGGAGTGCTGCGGCGCCAAGTTCCGGTTACAAAACCTGATTGAAATCGCGGAGAACCTTGAGCGGTGTCAGAAAAGCTTGTCCGAGTACTTGGACAGCAAACGCAACGCGTTTCCCCGCTTCTTTTTCATTTCCGACGACGAGCTGCTGCGCGTGCTGGGCACCAGCGACCCGCAAGCGGTGCAGGAGCACATGCTGAAGCTGTACGACAACTGCGCGTCGCTGATGTTTGGCCGCGGCGGCAAAACCGTGCTGGGCATGGTCAGCGCGGAGGGCGAGTCCTTCGAGTTCAAAGATCCGTGCGTCGCGGAAGGCGCGGTGGAGGTGTGGATGCTCGCGGTGGAGGCGGAGATGAGACGCACGCTTCTCGCCATCGCGAAGGAGGGGGTTTTTCACCACGCCAAGATGGCCAGGAGCGAGTGGATTCTGGAACAGCTCGGGATGATGGCCTTGGCGGGGTCGCAAATCTGGTGGACCTGGGAAGTGACGGACGTTTTCGACCGCGTGCGGTTGGGAAACAAACTCGCGATGAAACAGTTCGGGGGGAAGCTAACGGACCAACTGCTGGAGCTCACGAGAATGGTCAGAGGGGATTTGAACGGGTTGAACCGGAAAAAAATAAACCAGCTCATCATCATCGACGTGCACGCGCGGGACATCATCGACACGTTCGTCCGGGACTCCGTGCTGGACGCGCGGGAGTTCGCGTGGGAATCGCAGCTGCGGTTCAACTGGTCGAAAAAAGATGACGACATAAAAATCAACCAGTGCACTGGGACGTTCGACTTCGGGTACGAGTACATGGGCTTGAACGGCCGGCTCGTGATAACCGCCCTAACCGACCGGTGCTACATGACCATCACCACCGCGCTTACCTACACCCTGGGCGCCGCGCCCGCCGGGCCGGCGGGGACCGGTAAAACGGAAACCACGAAAGATTTAGCGAAAAGTATGGCCCTCCTCTGCGTGGTTTTCAACTGCGGCGAGGGTTTGGACTACAAAGCCATGGGGAGCATTTTCAGCGGCTTGGTGCAGTGCGGCGCCTGGGGGTGTTTCGACGAGTTCAACCGCATAACGGTTGAGGTGCTGAGCGTGGTTTCGTCGCAAGTGAAGTGCATTCAAGAAGCGCTTCGGAACCGGTTGGAGGATTTCTTGTTCGAAGGGAAGGAAATCAAAATCCTCCCCACGACTGGGATTTTCATCACCATGAACCCCGGGTACGCGGGCCGGGCGGAGCTTCCTGACAATTTAAAAGCCCTGTTCCGCCCGGTCACCATGATCGTCCCCGACCTGCAGCAGATTTGCGAGATCATGCTGTTTTCGGAGGGGTTCGGAACCGCAAAATCGCTGGCGAAAAAGATGACGGTTTTATACAAACTCGCCAAGGAACAGCTGTCGAAACAGTTTCACTACGATTTCGGTTTAAGGGCGCTGAAGTCAGTGCTGGTGATGGCGGGGGCGCTGAAGCGAGGCTCACCCGACCTCTCCGAGCAAATCGTGTTGATGCGCGCGCTCCGGGACATGAACCTCCCCAAGTTCGTGTTTGACGACGTCCCCCTGTTTTTAGGATTAATCAGGTACGTGTCTTTCCCAAATCCAAACGCTGTTTGCCGATTGTCCTGAGTAATTACTCATACACATTACGAAAGACTGACACTTTCTTTTACCTATCTCAGCGATCTTTTCCCCGGCCTGGATTGCCCGCGCGTGCGGTACCCGCGCATGAACGACATCGTGGAGGGGGATTTGTTGGAACACGGGTACAAGGTTTTGACTGAACCGTCCGGGCAGGTGGACAAGGTGATTCAGCTCTACGAAACCATGCTCACCAGGCACACCACCATGGTGGTGGGGAACACGGGTGGCGGGAAGAGCGTGATTATCAACACCCTGGCCCGGTCGCAAACCAAAATGGGCGTCGCGACCAAGCTTTACGTGGTGAACCCCAAGGCGCAGACGGTTTCCGAGCTGTACGGCGAGCTTGACCCTGAAACAAGAGACTGGACGGACGGCCTCTTGTCGCACACGTTCCGGGAGCTCACGAAACCGCTACCGAAAGACAAGGAAGAAGCGCGGTACATCGTGTTCGACGGGGACGTGGACGCGGTTTGGGTGGAGAACATGAACTCGGGTACGTATTTTTTTGAAGGAGTCGGTGACTGTTTACTACGCCGGATCGAGTAAACAGTCTGACTGCTTGCGCATAGCGTTCGTATGACTACTACCCTCAGTCGTCCTTACCGCTACGGCGCCTTAGCTTCGAACCGGCGACCGACGCGGTTACGCAACGCCGCGAACTAACCACCCGCCCCCCAACTTTTCCGTGACTGTTTCCCCATACAAACAAAAATACGCAGTGATGGACGATAACAAGTTGTTGACGCTTCCGAACGGCGAGCGGATCCGGCTTGTGGATCACGTCAAGCTTTTGTTCGAAGTGGCTGACCTTCAGTACGCCTCCCCCGCGACTGTTTCGCGGTGCGGGATGGTGTACGTGGACCCGAAAAATTTGAACTACGAACCGTACTTCTGGACCTGGTGCAACAAGCGCGCGCACAAAGCGCAGGCGGAACTGTTGCGCGGACTCATCGCAAAGTACGCGGACAAGTGCGTATCTTTTTGCGTCGAGGGAACCGAGCTGGACGAAACCGCGGGCAAAATACCGACGCAGACCGTTCCGCAAACGAACCTCAACCTGGTAAGTATTTCCCATTTAACACATTCCGCCGACTGATTGCCCATACGAGACTGACTTTTGTTTTACAATCTCAGGTGACGCAGCTGTGTTCAATGCTGGAGTGCTTGCTGGTGGAACCTGTGAGCACCGAGGAGGACCGGGCGGGGGACCCGGGGGGAAACGGCAATATTTCTGTGGGGCAGCCGCCCGAGGACGATTTAACAATCGTGGACCCCGCGGTTCTGGAGGCGGTTTTCATTTTCTGCCTCGTCTGGTCCATGGGCGCGAGTGTTATTCAAAAGGCCGGGTTCAACGACCGGGACCGGGTGGATAAGTTTATTAAACAAATAGCGGGGATGCCTTCGAAAGAAGGCGAAGGCCTCGCGCCTAACACCCTCCCGAAAGCGAGTTTGTACGAGTACAGGTTCGACGTGGAGAAAAAGAAATGGTTCACGTGGCGGTCGAGTGTTACGCCCTTGCAAATCGACCCGGGCGCGAAGTTCGCGTCCATTTTGTGTCCCACGGTAGACACCGTGCGGTCCACGTGGCTGCTGGATTGCTTCGTGTCAAAGGGCAAGCCCGTTTTGTTCGTCGGCGACAGCGGCACGGCGAAGACGGTGACAATCGGCAAGTACCTTTCCAAGCTGGCGATTGAGAAGCACGTGTTGCTCGGTATGAACTTTTCATCAAGGACGACGTCGATGGACGTGCAGCGAGGCGTGGAGGACGTGGTGGAAAAACGGACGAAAGACACCTTCGGCCCCCCCGCTGGTAAAAAGCTCGTGCTGTTTTTCGACGATTTGAACATGCCCAAGGTCGACCTGTACGGCACGCAGCAACCGATCGCGCTCCTAAAAACGCTCATCGAGCGCGGCGGTTTGTACGACCGCGGGAAGGAACTCACGTGGAAACAAATGCGGGACTTCTCGTACGTCGCCGCGATGGGCCCGCCCGGTGGGGCGCGGAACCCGGTCGACCCGCGGTTCATATCCCTGTTCAACACCTTCGAAATCCAGTTCCCCGACCGGGATAACCTACGCGTGATTTACGGGAGCATTTTGAACTCGCACGTGCAAAACCTAAAGCCGGCGGTGCAGCAAGCCGCGGACCAGCTCACGGACGTTACGTTGGGTCTGTACGATTTCATTTTGGAAAAGCTTCCCCCCACTCCGAGCCGGTTCCACTACATCTTCAACTTGCGTGACCTGAGCCGGATATACGAGGGGTTGTTGTGTTCCAGGAAGGACGACTACGACACGGGCGCGCAGTTCGTGCGGCTGTGGAGAAACGAGTCCCTGCGGATCCTACACGACCGTTTGATTTCCAAGGAGGACAAGGCGATCGTGTTTGGCAAAATTGCCGAGCTCGTCACCGAAACCTTCGCCCTGGACGCGAGTTACGTGTTGCGGGATCCGATTCTTTTCGGGGATTACGGAAACGCGTCCCTGGAAGTCGGCCTGACGGAGGAAGGTACGGGCCTTTCCCAACCCAAATCCCGCCTCCCTTTTTCCTGCTCTGTATGGAGTACAGTCGGAAAGTACGGACCCCACTCTGGAAGGGCCCCTTTCCAATCCCGGATATACACGCGGTCCGAGCGACTGACACTTTGTTTTACCCATCGCAAGGCGACGCCAAACAAAAAGTCGACCGTCCGTACGTCGACGTGACCGACTTTCCAAACGTCAAGCCGATTTTCGAGGAAATCTTGGGTCTGTACAACAAAGAAAACAAACACATGAACCTGGTGTTTTTCGAAGACGCGCTGGAGCACTTGACTCGCATTCACAGGATTTTACGGCTGGCCCAGGGCAACGCGCTGCTGGTGGGCGTGGGCGGGAGCGGGAAACAGAGTCTTTCGCGCCTCGCCGCGTTTACCAGCGGGTGCGGGGTTTTCGAAATCACGCTGACGCGCGGGTACGACGACCAGGCGTTCCGGGAGGACCTGAAACAGCTGTACCTCCGAATCGGGGTGCGGAACGAACAGGTCATGTTCCTGTTCACGGACACGCACGTCGCGGACGAGGGGTTCCTTGAGGTTGTGAACAACATGCTGACGTCTGGGATGGTCCCGGCGCTGTACGCGGATGACGAGAAAGAGGTTGTGATCAACGGCGTTCGCGACGAAGTACGCGCCGCCGGGTTCGGGGAAACCAAAGAAGCGTGCTGGCGGTACTACGTTGAGAGGTGCAAAAACAACCTGCACGTAGTCCTAGCGATGTCTCCTGTTGGGGACGTGTTGCGGACCAGGTGTCGCAACTTTCCCGGGCTCGTGAACAACACCGTGATCGACTGGTTCACGCCGTGGCCCGAAGACGCGCTGCGCAGCGTGAGCACCGTTTTCCTTCGCGACCTTGATTTGCCCACCGAGTTCAGGGACACGATCACGGAGCACATGGTGCTCGCGCACCAGAGCGTCCGGGAGTACTCCGCGAAGTTCTACGACGAGCTCAGGCGGCACAACTACGTGACCCCCAAGAACTACCTGGATTTCATTGCAAACTACAAGAAATCCCTGGTGGAGCAGCGGGGAAAAAACTCCGACTTCAGCGCGAGGCTGGACGGCGGTTTGCGGAAGCTCATCGACGCCGCCGCCGATGTCAGCACCATGCAAACCGCGTTATCCAAAGCCAAAATAGAGGTCGCGGCGAAAGCGGTGGAGGTCAACGAGCTCCTGGACGTGATCACCGCGAGCACGGCAGAGGTGGAGACGAAACAAACCGCGGCGGCGGCGAAGGAAACGCAGCTAAACGTGGACTCCGCGCGGATCGCGATTGAAAAGCGCGAAGCCGAGAACGACCTGGCCAAGGCGATTCCCGCGTTAGAGGCCGCCGCGGAGGCGCTGAAGAACCTAAAGAAGGAAGACATCACCGAAATCAAAGCCTTCGCCAAGCCCCCCGCGGCGGTGCAGAAAACCTGCGAGTGCGTTCAGATTTTGAAAAAGGAAAAGGAAATCGGGTGGGTGGGCGCTAAGCTCATGCTGGGCGCCGGGGACTTTTTGAAATCCCTGCAGGTGTACGACAAAGGTACGTGTTGGGCCTTTCACCAAATCCCGCCTCCCTGTTTGCTTTCACAAGACTGACCTTTTTTCTTTTTTTACCCTAAAAGACGCCATCACGGACAAGATGGTCCGGGACCTCGGGAAGTACACCAAAGAAAGTAACTTCGACCCGGAGCACGTCACTGTTGTGAGCAAGGCGGGCGGTGGTTTGCTAACCTGGGTATTCGCCATGATCAACTACAACGCGGTGGCGCGGACGGTGAACCCGAAAAGAGCCGCGGTGGCGTCCGCGGAGAAGACGCTTCGCATGTCGGAAAAGGAGCTGGTGAAAACCAAAAAGGCGGTCGGCGAGCTGAACGCGCAGCTGGCGGATCTACGCTCCAAGTTCGAAGCCTCCACGGCGGAACAGAAAAGGCTGAAAGACGAAGCGACGCTGATGGAACGAAGGTAAGGGCTTTTCCCACCCAACACATTCCGCCTCCCTGATCGGCCCGATTACCCTGACTGTTTACTCATACTATGGAGTACAGTATACCCTTTCCAATCCCTCATACACATTACGAGAGACTGACACTTTCTTTTTTATCGTATCAGGCTCGCCGCCGCGGAAAAGCTCATCGACGGTTTGGCGTCCGAGCGCGTTCGGTGGACCGCCGACCTCGCCGCGCTCGCGGTAAAGCGCACGAAACTGCTCGGCGACTGTTTGCTCACTTCGTCGTTTTTAAGTTACGCCGGCGCGTTTACGTTTGACTTCCGACGAAGGCTCGTGTACGAGCTGTGGGTGGGTGATTTGGGAACCCGAAACATGCCCATGAGCGTCCCGTTCCGGTTGGAGGATTTACTCACCTCCGAGGTGGAAACAGGCCAGTGGGCGAGCGACGGGCTTCCTTCAGACGAGGTACATATTTTATTTCCCAAATCCCAACATCCCAACACTGCTTGCCCATACAAGGACTGACACTTTTCTTTACAATCACAGCTCTCCGTGCAGAACGGCATTTTGACCACGCGCGCGAGCCGGTTCGCGCTTTGCGTGGACCCGCAGATGCAGGCGGTGAGTTGGATCAAGAAACGGGAAGGCAAGAACCTTGACGGGAAGGTGAAGACGTTCAACGACCATGATTTTCTGAAACAGCTGGAACTGGCGGTGCAGTACGGCTTACCTTTTCTTTTCGAGAACCTGGACGAGTACATCGACCCGGTGATTGACCCGGTGTTGGAAAAGAACGTCACGGTGAACGAGATCACGGGCGCGAAGACTATTATGCTGGGGGATAAAGAAGTGGATTGGGACGAAAACTTCACGCTTTACCTGTGCACCAAGCTGCCTAATCCGCACTACGGCCCGGAGATTTCCGGAAAAACCATGATCATCAACTACGCGGTGACGCAACAGGGGCTTCAGGAACAGCTCCTCAACGTCACCGTGCGACACGAGCGCCCGGATTTGGAAGAGGAGCGCGAACGCTTGGTGCTCACGATGAGCGATTCTAAAACTTTGCTGAAGCAGTTGGAAGACACCCTGTTAAGAGAGCTCGCTTCCGCGCAAGGCAACATCCTGGACAACGCCGCGCTGATTGAAACGCTTGACAACACGAAGAAAAAAGCCGTGGAGATTGCTGAGAATTTAGCCGCGGCGCAGGTCACGGCGAAGGAACTGGAGCTGACGCGGGTGAAGTACGCGCCGGTCGCGAAGCGAGGGAGCATTTTGTTTTTCGTCATGTCCGGGTTGAGCGTGATAAACTCGATGTACGAGAACTCGCTGAACATGTTTCTCACGGTTTTCGACACCACGCTGCGAACGAGCAAACCGGACAACGTGCTGGACAACCGGCTCCGGAACGTGGTGGAAGCCCTTACGTACGACGTGTACAACTTCACGTGCCTTGGGTTGTTTGAAAAACACAAACTGGCGTTGTCGTTTCAAATCACGATCAAAATCGAAGACGGTGAAGGTACGTATTTCCCGTGTATCACATTCCGCCTCCCTGATCGGCCCGATTACTACTGACTGTTTACTCATACACATCACGAGGGACTGACACTTTCTTTTTCATCGCATCAGGGTTGTTGAACGCGGCGTACCTGGATTTCTTTTTAAAGGGCAACCTGAGCCTCGAGAAATCGGCACGGAAAAAACCGTTCGAGTGGTGGCCGGACCAGGGGTGGGAAGATGTCATGCGCTTGATCGACCTCGGGTCGGAGACGAGGGGCGGGGAGGGCGACAACGACGACGCGGTTGTTGCGGAAGTTCCCAAAAAAGACGAAACCGAGACTGAAAAAGACCCCGTCGCCGCCCTCGTCGCGTCCGCGATCGGCGCCGTCCTCGCCTCTGCAGGCTTGCCGGCGTTATCTTCGCCTACACTTGTCCACGAGACAGTTACACTCGTGGTTAGCGGCGATCCCGGTGACGACGGCGAGCCTGGCTCGACGAAGGAACCCGAATCGGAATCGCGGTTTGAAAAAACGACGCCACCCCCCGCTGGTTCCAAGTTTTCGGCAATCGCCAAGCACATCTGCGCCAACGAACGCGCGTGGCGCCAGTGGTACGACCTGGAAGCCCCCGAGCAAACTCCTTTTCCCGGCGGGTACAGCCAGACGTTGGATACGTTCGAGCAGATGCTACTGCTGCGTTGCGTCCGCGTGGACCGCGTGACCGTCGCGATCACGCGCTACGTCATCGACCGCATGTCCGACAAGTACGTCAGCCCGCCGATTTTGGATTACGAAAAGATCTTCAACATGAGCAACGCGTTGACGCCGGTGGTTTTCGTATTATCCCCTGGCGCGGATCCCGCGTTCGACGTGTTCCGGTTAGGCGAAAGGATGGGGTACAAACCAGGCGCGAAGCTGAAGTTCATGGCGCTGGGACAAGGCATGGGCCCGAAAGCCGCGGAGATGCTCGAAACCGGCTCCACCCGGGGTTTGTGGGTGATGTTACAGAACTGCCACTTGTTGCCTTCGTGGTTGAAAACGCTCGAAAAAATTCTCGAGAAAATCACAAAGCCCGCCGCTGATTTCCGCCTGTGGCTCACCACCGACCCGACGGACCGGTTCCCGCTTGGCATTCTTCAGCGGTCCTTGAAGGTGGTGACGGAACCGCCCAACGGCTTGAAGCTGAACATGCGCGCAACGTACGCAAAAATCACCGAGCGAACTCTCGGGGACTGTCCGCACCCCGGGTACCGGCCCTTGACGTACGTACTGGCGTTTTTCCACGCCGTGGCGCAGGAAAGACGCAAGTACGGGAAAATGGGCTGGAACGTGTCATACGACTTCAACGAAACCGACTTCCGCATATCGCACCTGCTGATTAACACGTACCTCACAAAAGCGCACGAAAACGGCGACGACGCGTTGCCGTGGGGAACGCTGCGGTACCTAATTGGCGAGGCGATGTACGGCGGACGGGTCAGCGATTCGTACGACCGGAGGGTGCTGAACACGTACCTGGATGAGTATTTAGGGGACTTTCTGTTTGACACGTTCCAGCCGTTTCATTTCTACGTGAACCACGAAATTGGCGTTGATTACGTGGTGCCGCCGCAAGGCCACCGGGACGTGTACTCAAACGCAATCGACAAGCTTCCCCTAACGCAAACCCCCGAGGCGTTCGGGTTACACCAAAACGCGGACATCGCGTACTACACGAACGCCACGAAAACGCTGTGGGTGGATCTTGTTAACCTTCAGCCGAGAGTCGTGCAGGGGGGGGGGGTTGTTTCACGGGAAGACGTCATCGGCGCCGTCGCGAGCGACGTGCTGACAAGGATCCCGAACTCGTTTGACATGCCGGTCATCAAAAAGCAAATCGGCGTGCCGTCGCCGATACAGATCGTGCTGTTACAGGAACTGGCGCTTTGGAACTTGCTCGTGGAGAAGATCTCGTCCACGCTGAAGAGCTTGCAGAAAGCGCTTGCTGGGGAGATTGGCATGTCGGGCGATTTGGACGCGCTGGCGACGAGCCTGTTCAACGGACAGCTCCCCGTGGCGTGGGCCAAGATGACGGCGGCGACGGAAAAAAAGCTGGGGTCCTGGATCCTGTGGTTCGAGAAAAGGTTCACGCAGTACGAGTCGTGGGTCAGAAATGGCGAACCCACCGTGATGTGGCTCTCCGGGCTGCACATCCCGGAGACCTTCACCGCCGCGCTGGTGCAAACTGCGTGCAGGGAGAAAGGCTGGCCTCTGGAGAAAGGCGCGCTGTACACGGAGGTCACGAAGCACGTCGCGCCGAACACGATCACCGAAAAACCAGCGCACGGCGCGTACATCCAGGGTTTGTACTTGGAAGGCGCGGCGTGGGATCTCACTACGAGCCGGCTTGTCCGGCAAACCCCCAAGGTTTTGGTGCAGGAGCTCCCGATTCTCCAGTTCATCCCAATCGAAGCCAGCAAGCTGAAGCTTCAGAACACGTTCAAAACCCCGGTGTACGTAACGCAATCGCGGCGCAACGCCATGGGCGTCGGCCTCGTGTTTGAAGCCGACCTCGCCACGCACGAACACGCCTCGCACTGGACCCTGCAAGGCGTAGCGCTGACGCTGAACATAGATCAATAGAATGTATTACAAGGTAACTGTTAGGCGCGGCGGACGTGTTATCTTGCTATTATTGCGTGTTATCTTGCTACAGTATCACGCTATCTCTGCTATTCATTCCCCTAAAAGCAAAGCCATGGCGCGTTCCACCGCGGATTTGGGGTTTGGTTTTGTTTGTTCCGAGTTTGGGTTTGGTTTTTTCGGTTTCTTCGTCAAAGACTTCTCCTCGACGACCGTCGTTTCCGCCGCGTCTTTCTTCGGTCGCCGACGTTTCTTCCCGCCGCTTCCTGGTTGCTTCGTGTTCACAGCGTCGCCCTGGTCGCTTGTAACAACAGGCGCGGCCAGGCCTTTCGCGAGTGACGCGAAGTCGAACGAAGGCGTCGCGTCGGAACTTTTTCTTTCGTTATTTTTCTCAACCGGCGCCGGACTTTTTGTTTCGTTATTTTTGGCCACCGCCGGCGCCGGCGGTTTCGCCGCCATCCCCAACCCCGAAACGAATGTGGCCCTTTGATACGAAGGACCACTGTGCGGTTCATTTTTAGTATCCCTCGTCAAAGTTCCGTTCGCACCGCCCTTGTCAACAATCGTGTCCACCCCGCGAACCCTACGAGGCACGGAGGCGCCGATATCCTCGCCGCCCGTGCTCGTCGTGTCGCCTTTTCGCGGCTCCGCTTGTTTCGGTTTCGCACCAGAAGAAGTATCATTATCGCCGTCAATCGTTCCCCGTCGTTCCGTCGGATCCGCGCTCCGTCGCAACACCCGCCAACCCCAGTCCTCGTCCCCGATCGCGTTTGCGTCTTCCACAGATGTCATCTGGACCTCACGGACGTGTGGCTTCATTGCCTTCGCTTGCGCATTTGCGATACCGTACCAGCGTCCTTGCACGGTGAGTGTTTTACGCGTTAACGTTATTTGAGACGGAGGCACGGCCTCGCGCTGCGAAACCGAAACCGACCGCCACTCGCACACCAGCGCTTCGGGCGGTTGCGCCGCGTCGCCGCCGCCGCCGTTAGCGCCGCGCGCCGGTTCAATCCCTGGCGGCGGCATTATCCCTCCCCGCAAAAGCGGCGCGAGCTGGTTGTAAACCGCAACGGTATCGGTGATGAGCTGGTGCATAGAGGCTCGGAGACGCGCTATGGCGGCGAGCGCCACGAGCGCGAATGGCATGAAAAACGTGTGCGCCAACTGCCCGACAAGCGCCTCCGCCGCGTCCAGCATGTTCTCATCCGCCTGAGACGCGACCTCCGCGACATGGCGAAGTCTTATACTCAGGTCGTCCCACAGCGCCCGAGGGGGGAGTTTCCACAACGCATGCGCCCCAGCGAGCACCGCGGGGCTGGTAAGCGCGTGCTCACGAGCCTCCGTTGACACCCCGGCGTGCAGGCCATCTCGCAGCGCGGCTGCGGCGCTGCCCACGTCAAGCGCGCTGAGCGCGCGCAAGCTGCGCGTCACGCCGCGCATGCGCTGGAAATGCACCGCCCTGCGGTGCTGGCTCGTGTTTTTGTACATCATAGTCATCCAAAGCCGCGTCTCGCGTCGCAGTTCAACCGCACCGAGGGCGGTGACCACGGAGATGGATGACGAACCTGGTTCGGGCTCGTCGCCGCCGACCGAATCCTCAACCAACGACGACGACGTCCCTTCGTCCCCTAACACAGAAAGCGCGCGACGCATGTTCCGCAACACCACATCGTCGGGTAGGGACCTCGCGGCGACCAGCGAGCGAAGCTCGGGAGCGAGAGCCTTCATGGCCCCGCGCCCCCACTCTGGGGAGGTCTCTTCCCTTGCGCCTCTTATTTGTTTTTTTTCAGTTTCGGGAGCGACGTTTTCGGTGAATCGTCGGGATTCTCGGCAGAACCAACCGCGCGCTCGGCACGATGTCGGACGCGTTGGTCACCGTGGATTCTCTTCGACCGGGTCTCGGGAGCTTAAACCTGGTGGTGAAGATTCTCGAAACGAAGGAGGTGCTGAACAAGAAACGCGCGGATGGATCCAGCACGACAATCGTGGAGTGCGTGGTTGGTGATTCCACCGGCACCGTGGTTTTCACCGCACGAAACAAACAAACGGAGACGTGCGTGCCAGGTGCGGTGGTCCGCATTGAAAACGCGAAGATCGACATGTTCAAAGGCACCATGCGTTTAGGGGTGGAGAAAGGCGGGTCCGTTACGCTTGTAGAGCCTAAGCAGGACATCGAGGTGAAGACGAGCTACGATCTGTCATCGGTGGAGTACGACTTGGTCAGCGATTTGTAAACGTGGAATTCGTTCCAACGTGTGTTGTATCGTACCTGAACGTGGAATTGTATCGTACTTTCTCTCACAAAAGTGTCTATAACGCACAGTGCAACTACCCCTCTGCCTCACGTACCTCACGCTACCTGGTGAATCGCGAGCCCCTCGCGGTGGTGCGCGAGGCGTACACGGCGTTGCACGACACGCCCTCAAGCGGCCTCGCTACGGCGTAAAAGCGTTGCGCGTCCGCGACGCCGGCGTTGCTCACGGTCGCAACGCCCGCGGTGAAGAAACCCATGACCCCCGGGCCCGAGACTCCGCCCAGCGATTGCACTTGAGTCGGTTTGCCGTTTCTCCAGGTTTGATGGTTCGCATCCCCCGAGGAAGTCGCGTTTGTGGGCGCAGGCGTTTTTTTCACGAGCACGTTGTCCGGGTGCTGCGGGCGCCACAGAGTGGACCCCGGCACGTAATCGCGGTTGTACTGGTCCAACGCCCTTAAAAGGGCATTTGTTTTCAAGTTCAGCTTGGTCAACACCCCGTCACTGTGGTCCAGGGCGGTTGGGTTGTACCCGGAATCCGCGATGAAGCCGGCGTAGCCGGGGAGGTGTTTCGTCGAACGCGCCGTTCCACCCGCCAGGTCCGAAGTGGTGGCGCGCTGGGAAACACCGGCGCCGATACCGAGGCCGTTCAATGGAGGCGCCCTTTGACGCGGGTTCGAGCCTCGTTTCCCGTAATCGCGGTCGTACCGGGACGTGTCACTTAATCGCGCCGCGGGGTCACCAGCGGTGCCCGCGGGACCGCCGCGAGGCGGCCGGATGGGCGCGCGTCGCTCCACGACGCCAGCAGCTTCCCTCACCGCGGTGTCGTGTCGGTACGACGACTGCGCGATGAAACGCTTCTGCGCTGGGGCAACCCCGTGCGAATCCGCCGCTTTCCGTGAATCCCCGATCCAGTACCCGCCCCCGGTACGGTCGGGAACGCGGTAGCACTCGTTCGCGTGTCGCGGGTGTTGCGCCTGGTACTGCGTTTTCGGGTTCGCCTCCTGCGTCACATTCGCCGCGGTCAAAATGGAAACCGCATCGTCCTCGCGTTTCCCAAAAAACGCGCTGTGGCCTTTCACGGGGACACCGATGTTTCGTTCGGAGTTGATGTAGCCGGTGTATCCTGTGTTTGGGGTGGGGCGGGTGTGGGTCAGACGTCGGAGGTCTACCTCGACGTCGGGGTCTACCTCGGGGTCTACCTCGATCGCAAACGCAGAATCCGAGAAGAATCCGAGAAAATCCGAGACGGCCAAAAGAAGACGCGACCGAGGGCGAGACCGAGTTTCGGGTAATGAACGCACCGGGTACGCCCACGTCGACGCGGTAGCCGACGTGACACTGGTTTCCCGCGGTCGCGACCATGCCGTCGGTGGGGTGGGTGCGGTGGACTGTGCTTGGCTCTCGGGTCTCGCGCAATTCAATCTCATCAACTCCTTTTTCGGCACCACTTTTGGAATCAGACGTCAGACCCGCGGGATCTTCCCGGCCAATAGCAGTCGAGCCGGCGTTTCAATGATGCGACAGCTGTCGCAGGCCACACCGTGACGCGCACGCCGCAGCAGCTCACCTCGCCATGTCCTTCTCCATCGGTACGCGTCGCGAACGCCGCTCCTCGCGTGCTACCCCGGTTGACCACCTGCGCGCGCGTCCGGACGCCCTCGCCGCGAAGCCACCCGCGCGCACACGCGCGAAAGTAACATTTCGCCCACCTGTGCAACTGACACCGTCCTCTCCATCTCTCAATCACTCTCAGCCTCCGCGTCTGCGTGCGCATCTTCCGCGGCGCTCGTCGCGTCGAAGTCCCGCGCGCGCCGCAGCACTCGCGTCGTGACGGTGCTCTCTGCGGTTTCCGTTCACGAGATTGGCCAGGTGGCGGAGGGCGTGAACGGCGTGTTGGCCATCTTCGGCGTGGCCGGCGGGCTCGCCGCGGTGAGCGCCTTGTCCGCCGCGAGGATCGAGCAACGCGTGGAGGAGTATACAAAAAAAGCAGAAGGATACGGGATCGACTTGACCGATCTGTTTTACGATTTCGACGTGCCAGGTGACCAGTACCCTTTCGGGGACGGGGAGGACTGGATGCCGGGATCGTGGAAACCACCGAAAACGGGCGACAGTAAATACCTACCGACCAAGATGCTCGGCCAGATTCAAATCCGAACCAACCAATACGAAGCCATCGAAAAGTGCAAGGCTGTGGGTATAGAAATAGACGACCTCTGCGTACCTTTCGAGGGGTACGAGGGAGAGTTCGACACGAACGCGAAGCGGCTGCTCGAGATGCGCAAACGCCTGGACGCGGCGGGAAAGTAACGTTGTAAAATGTAAATGCAGTCCCGAAAACGTTTTCGTCCTCGGCACCGGTTTTTTTTCCCGCATCGCATTCTGAGCTGCGCGTTTCCGATGCGACGCCCGCGGATGCGGGCGTCAGAGTTGCAGTTTCGGTGTCTCGGGTGTGTGGTTGCCACCTTTCTGTTCGTCTCCGTGTTCGCGTTGTCCCTGCGCGCGCCGTCGCCGTCGCTGGTGGAGCTGGACGACTGGGCAGACGAAGGCCCCCCGACCGCGATCGTCGCGCCTGTCGTTTCGTCCGAGTGCGACGGCTTCGGGTTGTCCTCACCCCTGCCACCAGCACCACCTGGGGCGTTGAGTTTGTTTTCCCTGGGGGACTGGGGTGTTCGCGGTATGACCGTTGGAAGCGACGCGCAGCTCGCGGTGGCGTGGGGTATGACATGTGCGGCGCAGCGAGAGGCGCCGCGCGCGGTGTTTACCCTCGGTGATAATTTTTACGGAAACGGCGTTTCGTCGGTGGATGACCCGCAGTTCGAATTCAAGTGGACCCGCGTGTACACGGACCAGGCCCTTGCCGTGCCGTGGTATCCCACCCTAGGCGACCACGACCAGTGCGGGGACGTGGATGCACAGGTGCAGTTCTCCAAGAAGGACGAACGGTGGCAAATGCCGAGCGCGTATTACGAGAAGACGTTCGCGTTCGACGGCGGTGTCGTTTCGGTTATTTTCGTCGACTGGGTGCGGCTAGAGGGAAGGTTCTCTGAAACATCGAAAGACCGGCGGTTCGGTGATCTTCTTCGTGAGGACCAGGCAGGGAAGGCAACGTCGAACAAACACTGGGAGTGGCTTCGCGAAACCCTGAGTACGGGAAACCCAACGTGGCGCGTCGTGGTCGGGCACAGACCGGTGATTTCAGTCGCCGCGCGATCGGCGAGGGACGCGTTGGAGTTTCCCGCCGAGGCGCGCACGAGAAAGGCGCTTCGCGAGCTGATGGAAAAAACAGGCGTGGATTTGTGGATCAACGGACACGACCACACCGTACAAGTGGCGTGCTCTGGGACAGAGAAATCTAAAACCTATTTCGTAACCGCGGGGGTCGGTGGGTACGACCTGCACGAGTTGTCGCCGCGAAACGACTGGCCGGCGGAAACGGAGTTTGCCGATTCCACCTTTCACGGGTTCCAGGCGCACAGGTTCACAAAAGATACAATCACCACACATTTCCTGGATGAAAAAGCAGAAGTGCGACACACGTTCGTGATCGACAAACACACCACGAAGTGTCCAACAGGATTGTCTACTAAGGCGACCGTCGATAACAACGCCGCCGGGGGTCTCTAATCTACCGTAGTTTTTACTTTTTCTTGTGTCGAATCTCGTCTTCGACATGTTCGTCTCTTCAATCGCGTCTCACCGCGTCTCGCCTCGGTTGGACGGGTTCGCGTTCGTGGTGAACTCGAACAACAAACGCGTCGCCGCGGAGGATTCTGAGTTGAGCTGCATGCGAAGCTTGTCCGTCAGCTTGTACACGAGCGCGAAGTTCGTTTGCATCTCGTTTTCTTTCAGTTTGCGCGACATCGTGGCTTGTAACGAGTCGCCCAGCATCAGCTCCCAATCCGAGCCCAAGGTGAACTGCGAGATGTTCCGGAACGGATCCGTGCCTGGGTCCAGGGAAAGCAAGCCGGGAATGGACGGCGCGGTGGTGACTCTCCAGCGAGCCTTCCCGAGTTGGCCGCCCGTTTCGATTTTCGGCATCAGCGTCGCCACGGTGGACGCGGCGAGGTTGCTAAACGCGAGCTGGCCGTCCTCCTCCAAAAGCGACTCCGCGAGTTGGCCTTCGAAAATACGAGCCGCCTCGGCAACCGCGGCGTCGCGTTCGCTTTGCCCGACGATGGCGCCGTCCGACACCGCTCCCACGGTTTTCCCACCCACCGTACCGCCGCCAGTCACCGACTGCACGGACGCGGCACCGCCCGACCGTGACGACCCTGATGTCACCACCAGGTTGTCCGTCCACGTGCTCGCCTTGCCTTGCACCAGCGCGCGAAGATCCGCGCCCACCAAGGACACGTCCAGGGTAGGGTCCAGGCCGTGTTCCGGGACAAACACCGCACGGTTCGGGTGTTCGCGACTGAGTCGGACCTGCGTGGCGACGAGGTTGATGTCCCCTCGTTCGAAGTTCACCACGCCGCTCGGGCGGATCAACGCCGGGTCCGCCACGCCGTTCATCTCGACTTCGCCGCTCACGCCGAAGTTCAAAACAAACGGGTACACGGCGCTGAGTTCCGGGCCCACGATCAACCGCAGCCGGTTGAACCGCAGCGGCAACTGCTCCGAGGATGGCGGTTCCACGCCTCTGGGGGACTTAGAGGAAGACTCCGACGCAGAGGAGGTTGACCGCTGCAGAAATCCAGCCAAACCGCGTCTCGCGGACCCGCCGAAGGGTTTCAAACCGCGACCCGCCTCCGTGCCTGGCGCCGACGAAGACGCCGTGCCAGGCGCCGGCGCCGCGTTGGGTTGCAGAAACGCCGTGCCCTTGGACAAACGCAAGGACCCGCCCACTTCGGGTTCCAAAAGCGTGCCTTTGATCACGATGTCCGCATCCAGCCGTCCGCTGTACACGGCACGCGCGCGGATGTCAAGTCCGGAGGCTTCCGCGCGGATCCCGCCCTGCACGTCCGCGCGCGCGACGAGGCCTTCCCAGGTTTCGCCGCTGGCGCCCCTGCGCGTGTGCAGCACCGGCACGGCGCCTCGTATTTTAAGCGACCCGCGCGGACCGCACTTCGCGTCGAACATGTCCGCGTACAACGTGTTGCGTTGAATACGCACGTTCGCGTTGACGGGGTACAGCGGGCGCGCGAGCAACGGCGAGACAATCTTAGCCCGCGTGATCACCGCGGCGCCGTCGTAGATGGGATCCGCCAGCGTCCCGCGCACGGTCAGCGTGATGTTGGCGCCGCCCTCCAGCCACTCCACCGGGCCGCCTGTTCCGAGGCTCGGCGCGCTCAGCGCGGAAACCAGCTGCATGCCCCCATCCTGCACGGACCAGTCCACGGTGACGGACCGGTCAACCGCGTCGGGTAACGGCAACACGCCGCTGAGACGCAAATGACCGGGTTCGATCTGCGTTGGCGCGCCTCGCTTGTTACTCGACGCCGGGTTGGCTTCGGCGTGAAACTTAGCGGTGCGCGCGGGCGTGACCTCGGCGCTGGCGCTGGCGTGTCCCATGCGCACGGCGCCGATTTTGCCGTCGCTGAGGTGCGCGCGGACGGACCCGGTGGGTCTGGTGAAGGACCCTCCCACGTCACCGGACACGAACAGGGTGCCCGCGATGGCGGGAAGAGGGGGGGGCGGCGGAGGCGGCAAACCGTTCGACGCGGAAGCCGCCGACGCGATGTGGTGCACGATTGGGGCTAATCGCTGCGCCGGGAGATCAATCACGGCGAACGCCGCGTTTTGCTCCTCCCCGAACAAGTTCCCGTCCAGCTTTATCGTGGCACCGTCACTGCGAAGCTCCAGCCTACGCATGTGAAGCCCATCCACCGCATCGACGTTGCCCTGCGCTTCAAGCGATTGCACCTGGTACGAGCCCCACGACCACCCGTCCCCGGAGACGTTGAAATCAACCGCCGAGACTTGATTCGCGTTGGGGTTCAACGCCGTGCCCGGGAACGGCGTCTGCGCGCCGCCACCCTTCATCTCAACCGTGCCACGCCAGGCGCCTCTTAGGTCCTGCAGCCCGGGAAGCTTCGCGGGGTTGTCACCATCCTGCGCGCCCCGGCTGGCGTCGCCGCTTTTGAAGTCGGCGCCGCGAGCGCTGCGCTGCTCCATCGCCGCCGCCGCCGCGGCTTCGTCCAGCTGACGCCCGAGCTCCTCGGACGCTTTGATGGCGACCCCGCGCACCGCTTCCAGGAAGTGATCCTTGGCGCGGGTGTACTCCAGGGGAGTCGCGCCTTCGCGAAGCGCGGCGGCGAGACGCACCGCGGGGAGCATCTCTTCCACGTCAGCTTGAGGCACGGCCAAACGGAGTCGCCACGCCCCGGGATCCATCTCAACGGGCGCGGACGCGGGTGCCTCGGGTGTGGGCTCCGCCGCGACCTCCGCGGCGGTTTCCCCGGCGTCCCCAACGTCCCCGGAGGTCTGCTGCGCGACGACGTTGTTGGACGACCCTCCCTCCGTGACCTTCAGCTTGATCGCGGCGAGGCGGTCCATAACACTCGCGAAAGAATTCGAGCTCGGCTTAGTCTCAGACACGGCGGCGAACACTTTTTGTTCGCCCTCGTCCTCAAACTTCGCCGTGAGCTCGGCGACCCACTCCGGACGCGCAGTGACTTGTTCGTCCCGCGCGTCAACCGCCGCCGCGTCGACGTAATCCGTCGGCGCCTGCTCCGAATCGCCCATCGCATCTTCTCCGGACACCTGCTCCGTTACCGACGCAGCGGCGAGGTCGTCGTACGCCTCGTCCGTGTGTTCAGTCGTTGCGTCTCCGGAGAAAAAGTCGTCAGCGCGTTCCAGCGCGGCCTCCGTCGCCTTGCGCGTCGTTTGCGCAGAGTTCGCCGCGGAGACGTCGGCGCCAACCTTCGGCGCGCGGAGCACCGCGGAGAAGAAGCGCTTGAACTTGTCCTGCATGGACACGCGTTCTGCGGGATCCCTGGGGTACAGAGGGATCTCAACCTCCGATCGATTCAAAGCACTCGTTTCGGTGGACTCAACACCCGACGTCGACGCTTCGAGAACGTCGTTGGAGACGCCGCGTTCCTCGAGCGCCTCCTCGGGTGTCGCCGACGTTTCTTCACTCAGTAACACCCACTCTTCGTCTTTTTCGACGCCGTGTTCCGCCATAGGGACGTTCACAGTGTTGTCCTCAACAGCCGGAACCGGGCGCTTCGACGGCAAAGATAGCCACACCGAGTCGTCTAAACAGTGTTCACCTTGGAGCGTGTATTTGGAGCGACGCTGATCGAGCGCCGCGCGCTCCAGGCGCACGATGCGCCCGTCCCACGAAGCGTCCGCGTCCAACACCTCGCCTTGCATACCGCTGAGTCGAGGCTGTTGCACGCGCAGCGTCGCCGCGCCGATCTTTTCGCGCAGATCCATGGACAGCTTGGCACGCTCCACACGTCCACGAAGCGACGCGAGTTCGAGGTCATCGAGTCGCAGACCCGCGACTTGCATGTTGCCGCGGCCGTCAGACGCTTCCATGTCCGCCTTGAGCAAACCGCGGTGGATGGACATCGACACCGAGGGCTGAGGTTGTTCAAGCCCAGCTGTGGTGGTGGCATCCGGCGCAGGAGTTTTCAGCTGGAAACGAAAATGCTCGTCTGCGCGACCTCGCGCGTCCATACTGACGCCCTCGATGCTCGCCTTAACTTCTCCCGCCAATCTCGGCGCGAGCAAAAGCTGGTTCATGCGCAAACCTTCCAGCGACACCTCGCCGCTAAACCTCGGGTCGTACACGCCATCCGGAGAGGGCACATAAGGCGATTTGGAGTTGCTGTCGATGCCGTGGATGGCGAATTGCCTCGCCGCCTCACGTGCGGTGGCGATCGTCGCGGGCGTCGCCGTCGGCAGAGATGCCGCGGACGCGCCGCCCGCGCCCTCGACCTTGCCGTTCACTTTGGCGCTTCCCGAGAGACGCAAACGAAGACGATCGGGAGGCGCGAGACGCGCGAGGTCGTCCTCCGACACGACGAGCGCCGCGAGATCCAAAGAGCGAAGTGTCATGTCCACGGAAGCCTCAGTGAACGTGGGACGACCAGCTGCGAGCGAGTCATCGATAGTACGCCCGGCGAGAGCAACTTCCAGGGGAGGATAGCTCGTCTCCGCCGCGCCGCTAAATTCAATCGCGGGTGCGCGCACGTCCGCGCTCACGCGATTCCGCGTGATTTTTAAATCACCAGCCACCCCCGCGTCTTTAATCTCCCAGGACGCGACCACGGTGGGCGCCGCGTGCGGACCGGTGATGGTCGCCCTCGCGGAGCCGGGAGATGCCGGAACGATCTTGTCGTACATCGCCTGAGGCAACCCGAAAGTCGCGCTCGGCGTTGACGCGGACAAAGACGCGTCGGGCTGGTCGGGTCGCTCGGACGCGGCGTTTTTCACCACAGCTTCCAACGCGGGGTTGCTCGACAAGAGCTGCTGTAGCCCGCTGGGAAGAGCACGGGAAAGGAACCCTCCTTGCGTCTCTTCGAGATTCTCCACCTCACCACTTGATGTCGACAAATCGTCCATGGAGAAGGTTTGAGGCGTCGGGCGCGCGTGAATCGTCGCGGCTTCTTTCAGCGCGAGCGACGCAACGACGCTTCTCGGATCGAAACCTTCCGCTTCGAGCTCGATGTCCACCGCTTCCGGATGCGACAGCGCGCCGGCGTCGACGCGAATCGTGCCTGAGGCGCGTGCCACACCACCAGCAGCAGGCGAAGCTTCCGCTTCGTGAAGGGTCATTTTTTGACTCCACGTGTCCACCGTGAACACCGCCCTCGCGTCCTTCACGGCGAGGCAGTCGTACGCCGCGACGGCGCCGTCCGCGGCGCCCATGCGCACAGCGTCTTCCGCGAGCGCTGCTTCCGTGCCGGGAACCCCGCGGTTCAGGTCCTCGGGTTTCGGCGGAATCGTTTCCGCGGATCCAGTGAAAATGGGATACTCAAGAGGACCGCCTATGTACAAAAATCCGCGAATAGCTCCCGCGAGGGGGCGCGGGGGCGGTCGTACGCCCAGCGTTTCGCGCAAGTCGTGCAAGTCCACCCCCGCGATTTGCGCGGAAATACGGTACTCACCGCACCGCCCCGAGCCGGGTTGAACCACTTGCGGCCGGGAAACGTTCCCTCGGTCCCTCGCTTCTTTCAGCTCGCGAGTATTTTTCTCACCCGGCGCGAGGTCCATGTCCCCAGACGCTTTCAGCGGTATGGACCCGTAGAAGCCTTTGCCTCCGTGCAGGTACATCCGTGTCCCCTCAAACACCAGATCCACGTCCGTGTCCGCGAAGTCGTCCGGCCCGTCCCAAAAGTGGAAGCTCACGCCGCGACACCGAATCTGGCCTCCGAAATCAGGAAACGCCCAGGACTCTTTGGTGTTGCACCTTAAACGCAGTTCGCCGTCGACCCTGCCGGTGGTGATGTCGATGGGTAAACCCGGGATCGTGCGCTCCACGACCGCCGCGCTCGTGTTGTTTAGTTGCACGCGAACTTTCAAATCCGCCAGGCTCGCGTCTCGAACGGCGCCGGCTTTCTTCGCCTTGCCGGTTCCCACCGACGCGGTGTTGTTCGCGGGAAGAAGACTTAGGAAACAACGAATGTGACCGCCGTCCTCGCCTCGAGCCAGCTCTTTCGCCAGCGACCGCTTTTCCGCCAAAGTGCGCTCCGCGCGAAGATGCCGCGGCAAAACGTCGCTCTTCATCGTCACGGGTCGCTCGCTGGGTGAAACCCCGCGGCTCACCGGGTTCACCTGCATGTCGAGCTCCAGTCTACCGCGGGGGGAAATGTTCACGGTACCGTTCATGCGCTTCAGCAGTCGAGGATCAGAATCGCCCGCAAGGTGAAGTGACGCGGTGCCGTTCACGATGCGCACGGATTCGAGCGCGAGTTTCGCGCCGCCCCCGGCGTCGTCGCCGACGCCCGCGCCTCCCCGCTTTGGAATACTAATCGTCGGCCGCGCCGATAGCGGCAACGTATCTTCGGGGTATCCCAGCCAAGAGCCATTTTCGCCTTGGCGAAGCGTAGCCTGAACCCCTTCCAGGTGCGCGGAGACGACGATTTTGAACTGAAGCAGCGACGCAATCGGCCGCAGGCTGAGTCGCACCTTCGCCACCTCCACGATACTTCGCTCGGATTCCGCGGGTCCGATGACGAGCGGCCCTACGTCCAGGAAAGATCCACAGCCCAGCAGTCCAGCGGGCCAAAGACCTTTACACCGACCGATGCGAATCGGCCGGTTCGCAGCTTGAGACACCGTGGCTGACATCCACGGTAACGCGTTGTTCACGAAGTGCCGTCCAACGTAGTGTGAAAGTCCGGTGGACGCGAAGAGGATGCCGCCCAGCCACAACGCGTAAATGCCCATGCGCTGTAGCACGAACCGACGCCATTCGCGCCAAGCACCCGCTAACGCTTCAGCGGTTAGTCTCGGCCAGTCGTCTTCCATCACCGCATCCAGCTGCGCTTCTTCGACGGTTCGGTTCTTCAAAGCCTCCGCCTCGGCGAAGCTCTCGAAAGCGTCAAAGTCGTCGGAATCGAGCGGCCCTCCGGTCATCTCCTCGTCTCGCGCGGCATCCTTGCCGCTCTTGCGCTTATCCTTTTGATTTCGGTCCGACAAAGGTTCGAACCCCCCGAATTTTCCAGTCCACCCGCTCACCACCCCGTTCACGTCGTCGCCCCGGTTGTCTCCCCCTTTCCCGCCGCCGCGAGGCTGGAAAATCTTCGCCACGACTCCCAGCGAGCGATGCGTACCCGCGCCGCGTCGCCTGAGGGAGTAAAACGCAGGGAAAGACCTCCCGACAACCCCGTGTACCGCGGACCCCCGGAGAACCTGTGTGTGGTGGGTGAATCGCATCGCCGCGCGTCAGGGACGAGGTCAGTGACGTTGGTTGCAAAAAAGGGATTAGGTCGAAACGTCGTTGTTTGGTACGGGTCGGGGGTGACCGGGGCTGGTTGACGTTGTTCACGCACCGTCTTCATAGTTCCACACAGGGATACGACCCGTCGGGCTCGTGTTACCGCGCATGTGGACCAGGGTAACGCGCCAGTCCTGCCTCGGGTCGCTCTCGGGGCTAGCCGCGATCTGGATGCCACCCGGTTTCCAAGAGGGGCGGCAGCCAAAAGACAACTCATCTTCCCTTCCCGATAACACGCCACGCACCCGACCCTCTATGTCGGGTACCCCTCTCCCGCCCTCCGCGGGAGTTCACCCCGACCACCAAAATATACGACGCGCGCCTGGTCGAAGGTCGCGACGACGTGCGCGCCCGCGCGCGCTAGTATGCCCTTCCGAGAATTTCGAAATGTGCAAGAGGGTTCAAACGACGTTTTATTTAGTTGATGAGCGGTCCGAGGGAGGCGACAGGAGGCGAAAACGGGCATGGGTCGTCAGGAGGCCAAGCGCGCTAGCCCTGCGAGGGCGGGCGAAGTAAAGGGCGACAGACTCCTCGCGATGGGTCTTTTCGAGCTGGTGTTCCCCTCGGGACTTCCAGACGCGAGGTGGACGCAAGGCTTCGTCCTCGCCCAAGGCACCGCATTGCTCTCCGCATCGTCGGCGGTGGCCAGCACCGCGCTCGTGGAGCGCGGCGCGAACCTTCCCGCGTGGCAGTCCTTCTTCATATACATCCTCCTCGCGGCTTTCTATGTGCCATCGCACTGGCGAGCGCTGGCGCGCGACCACGACAGACGCGCGCGCGCCGAGGCGTTCGCGTCGGGTGCAACCTCGGGGGAGTTTGATGACGACGCACCGTCATCGGCGGTTGCGAGATCTTCTTTTTCGGCGTCCTTCCGTCCGTGGCGAAAAAGGCAGGAGACTCCTGTGACCCGTTCCACGGCACGATACGCCGCGCTGGCGCTGATTGACACGCAGGCGAACTATTTCATCGTCAAGGCGTTCCAATACACCTCGCTGACCAGCGTCACGCTGTTGGACTGCGCGGCCATCCCGTTTTCGATGGCGTTGTCTCGCGCCGCGCTCGGCGGGGCGTACTTGCGAAGACACGTGTTCGGTGGTTCTATCTCAGTTGCGGGTCTGGCGTTACTCGTACTGACGGACGCGTACGTACGTGGTGCGAACGACTCTGGGTCCAACCCCGCTTTGGGGGATTTCATGGTTCTCCTCGCCGCGTTCGGGTACGCGGCGTCCAACGTGCTTCAAGAAGCGGCGCTTTTGGACGGCGCGTCGACGGTGGAGGTTCTCGCGCACGTCGGCGGGTTCGGCACAGTTTTCAGCGGTATACAGTGTATTATCCTCGAACGAGAAAGCCTAGGGCGACTTCACGCCACAGCGGGCGTCGCGGGTATCGCGGAGCTCGTGGTTTTCGCCGTGTCGTTGTTCGCCATGTACTCACTGGTTCCGGAAGTGCTTCGACGATGCGGCGCGGCGGCGTTCAACGTCGGGATGCTGAGCAGCGACGTGTGGGCGTTCATCGCGCGAGTGTTGTTTTTCGGGGGGTTCGGGGATGTACGAGCCGTGGTGGCGTTCTTCGCGTCGTTTATCATCGTATCCCTCGGGCTCGTGGTGTTCGCGGCGGCGGGCGATCCGCTGCCGCCCGAGCGGAAAAACCAATCAGCGTCGTCGAGGTACGCCGAACTTGGCGAGGAAGAAGCAATCATCGCTGACATCGAAGATCGTGGGGGAGGTGGGTCGAAATGACGAAAAACACCGCCTTTTGTGGCGGTGAATAGACGCGCGAGTCGTGCGTATCAGACGCGATAGATGTTTAGGATTGAAACGTGAAACTAGTTTTCGATTTTGTTGGCACCCGTCTTTTCAGTTTTTCCTGGTTTTCGAATATATCCTAGCTAGGGGTCCGCATAGTTGCGCGCGCCACGTTCGGTATGGGTGGAAGGAAGCGTTCCGGTGGGACCGCGAATATCGGCGAAGCCACGGGAAGTGGCGGCGGCGCGCACGAGGGTGACGCCTTCGTCGGCAGAGCGAGCGCCGGAGGAGTTCGTGCCGGTACTTCGCGAGATCTGGGCGCGACGTCGCGACTTCTTGGCACCTCGGAAGCCCCGACAGAGCACAACCCACGAGCTGGCGGGATGCCGCCACCAAGCTCAGTTGAAGCTGGTCGAGGGTTGGCAGCATCGCACTCACCAAACACAGGCTCTGGAAACGACGTGTTGGCGCCACCATACGCCAAGCTCAAGCGTTTATCCACCGAAGTGCCGAGCACCCCGTCACTTCCTGACGAGATCTCGTTGCCTGAGCCAGGTTCGTTGAACGCTTTGACCTTCGGTCGTCACGCGCATCAGAACGACGTGATGCTCGAGTGCCAGCGTGTCCCGAGTTTGCTGTCGCGCCAGCACGCGGAAATTCACTGCGACGCCGAGGGCGTCCACTACGTCATGGACAAGAACACGCTGAATGGGACCTACTTGAATGGAAATCTCATTCCCACGGGACCGGTTGCGCTGAAGGACGGCGACGTGGTCGCCTTCGGCGGGCCCGCGAACGTTCTTAGGGATAAAAAGACGTTGAAAAATTCTTTCCGATTCAAGTATCGATGTCCCCAAAGCGCGGAACAATGGAGAGCCACAAATCAGGCGATGGCGGAAGCGGCGGCAGCCGCGGAGGAGCAGGACGCGGCGGCGGCGCCTGCAAAACGCGCGAGGGTTGGGGAAAGCAGCGGACGACCGGAATCCTCATCGCGCGGCAAGCCAACAACAAACACGAACGCGTCTGAGCAAACAGCGCGAACCGCCCCAGACCCTGCGGCGTTCATGGGTTTGGCGCCCGAGGGATACCGCTCCACCGGAAGGGCAGTCACGAAGCTTTCGCGTCGCGACGTCGTGACTACTCGCCGCGTGGCGACGAAGATGGTGTCGCGTTCGGTGCATTTTTTAAGTCAAGCGCTGAGCGAAGTGGGCACCGCGCTTGGAGAAAGCGTGATCCCCTTGCACGCGAGCGACGAAAACGTGCTGCAGGGCATCATCGCCGACCAAGGGAACTTGTTTTCGAATATTCAAGAGGCGCTTTCCAGAAACGCCGGCGCTTTGCAGAATTCCGGAAGCGACGTTGATATGAACGTGATGACGCAAGCGACGCAGGAGTACGCGTGCGACTCCCCGACAAAGGGATTGGAATCTGAATTGTCAGCGGTGGATTTCGCAGGAAAAACGTGCCGCGACGCGCTGGAGCTTCGCATGTCTCCCGGGGGTGTCGTTACCTTTGCGCTGAACCTTCGCAACGCGAGCGCGGTTTGGAACTCTGAAAACTTTCTCGCCGCGGAACAGCGCGCGCAGTTCAAGCGCGGAGACGTCGCCGCGGAAGCCGCGGCGCTCGCGCTTTGGCCGTTACCCCAGCTGGGCTGGGACGACGCGCCGCAAAACGAAAACGGCAAAGAAACTGTCGCCTGGGCGTCGCAAAAGAAGCCTGGGCCGGGGATCACGAAAAGCGGGTTCGCGTTGAACGACTGCGTTTTCGCCGCGTCGGTTAGCGAAATCGACGCCGCCGGGTGCGACGTCGGACCCGAAGGCGCCGCCGCTCTCGCGGAAAGTGTCCTCGCGCCCAGGCAAAAAACCGACGGTGTGTGGGCGTATAACGAGTGCTTGCTCGGTTTATCGCTGGGTAACAATCCGCGAATCGGCGACCGGGGTTGCGCCGCCGTCGCGACGACTTTACAGCCCAAGCCCGTGGTCAACGGATCGCGCACGCGGCAATTCACCACGATGTTCAACACTTACCTCACCGCGTTGGATCTGTCGGGATGCGGCATCGGACCGAAGGGAGCCGCGGCGCTCGCGGGAGCGCTGCGTCCGGTTTCAAACGATAACGGCGACCGGTGTTTTCCTTCGGGTCTCAGGACCTTGAACTTGTCCGGTAACCGCCTCGAAACTGAAGGTTGCCGCTCGATCGCGCGGCTGTTGGGGCCCGATCAAAACGTACAGACTGGAAAGTGGTTTTTCAACGCCTCGCTCTCCGCGCTGGACGTTTCAAACAATCCCGGTATGGACGACGCGGTGGCTGAAGCGTTCGCATACGCGCTTCGGCCCAAAGCGATGAAACGCGTTCCCGGTGGGAACGTGGAAAAGGATGAAACCGACGAGAAGTTCTCTGTCAACACCGCACTCCAGGAGCTCAACTTGTGCGGACACGCTTTCTCCTCCGCCGGCGAGAACGCCGTTTCAAAGGCTCTCGCTTGCGAGACAAACGGTTCGGACGGGACTTTGGGTGCGACAGTCTCGGTCATTCTGTCGCGTTCCTCCCCGTCCCCGTCGTGTTCGTCGCAAACCACACGTGTTGTCGACGCAAACGGTCACGATTACGAACTGGTGCTTCCACTTGTCACGGGATGCGCCGCGGAACGTCGACCGTTGTCCCGCGGGCACTGGAGAGCGTGGAGGACTCCTACGTTTTCAACTTCCCGGAACGATCCGTCTGTTCACGGTAAGGCAGCCGGGGAGGAGACGAGCGTAGCGCCGCTCCCGTGGCTTCAACAGCTTTCCGAGGACCACGATACGAGCGGGTCAACTAAACCTTGGAGCACTGGTTTCGCGCTTCGCAATACCCTGCTCCAGCGTTTTGAAGGTGGAGACTCCATCCTCCCGGTCGATTCGACGGAAGCGAGCGCCGGGTTGCCGCAATGGCTGGATGACGAGATGCGTTGCGTCATTTGCACCGACGTCTTCATCAATCCGTACGCCGTTAACGGCTGTGGACACGTGTTTTGCCACGAGTGCGTGTCGCACTGGTTAACGACACAGTCAAGTCAGTGTCCTATCTGCCGGCACAGGCTTACGTTACCAATCTCGCTGGCTCTCACGCCGTGTGTCATGGCCCAAGGCTTACTGGATCACTACGTGTTGCCGTACCTTCCACCTGAAGACGTGGAGGCTCGTCGGGAACGCGCGCGCGAAGTGCGCGACAAGGCGGCAAAACGGGCTGCTGACGCCCGTCGACCTCCACCGTCCTTCCCAGGACCTCCCGGTTTCCCACCTGGTTTCCCAGGCCCAGGACCCCCTGGGAGCGGAATGATGGGTGGCATGGGTGGCATGGCTGCGGCGTCCGCGGCGCTCGCGCACGTTTTCGGTCGTGGATCTGGAATCAGCAGCGTCCGTGTTTCAGGCGCGGCAAACGTAAACGCTTTGCAGCACTTGCTTGAGTCACACGGGCGGCGGGTAACGCGTGTTAGTACAGACGCGCCTTCCAGCGAACCCGGGAACCCCGCAGGCGAAGGATTCGGTGCCTCCGTGGATGGTTCGGACCAGGCAGATCCCGTAGGGGCGATGGTGAACTCACTGCGTGCTACCAATGATTTGCTTCGTGGGTTAACGGACAGCAATCAACGCCGCGAAGAACAGGTGGATGATATTCAGCGGCAAACGAGAGAAGCTGAAGCGGCTGTTGTCGCATCTCAAGCACGGCTCGCAGAACTTCAGCGCGCGCATGCTAGAGAACAGGGCGTGGTCACTAGGTTGACTCAGACAAGTAGCAGGGGTACGGCTGGCCAGTCTCAAAGTGACCGCGCGCGTGTCAGTTGGACGGCGGTTTCGTCTGAAGTGAACTTCCCGACGCCTTGTGCGCACTGCACTGCGTTGATCCCACCTTGTTTCCTTCGCCTGCGCCGCAGTGAGGTCCTGGAATCCGAGCCAAGCTTATTTGCCACAGACATTGCTATGGCAAGCACCACGGAGATGACGGATTACTTCCATCCCAACTTTGACTGCTTGCGCGCGCATCACTCCGAGCTCCGAGGAATGGCAGCGGTCGAAGGACTGTCTGACCTTTCAGAACAGGAACGCCGGGTCATCACCGCCCTTCGTGTCGTGCTTCGGCAAGACCCCGCTGTAGGACGATAGATAATGTCGACAACCCGTGTGTGTTTGAGAGTGAAAACGCTACGATTAATGTGTTTGAATGACTAAAACGTAGAGCCAATGACTCACCTTTCACCTTCACTCCCGTCAACTCGCTCCTCCTCAAATCTCCTCAAAACTGCGGCGAGAAAATAACTCGAACAACTTTACGAAATCTCCCAGTTCCCTCAGTGTTCACGCGCGCCCGGCGGCGCGGGTGGCACGCACGCCCGATGTACGAGCCGGATGACGACGACCTTGCCGCGGAGGAGCAGGCAAGGTCTTTGCGGGCATGGGAGAAGCATTATCAAGATGAAAACACGTGGGAGGATCTCGAAGAGGACGAGAGTGGGCGTCTGAGAATGACGACGGGCGACAAGGGGCATCGCGAGAAGCGGCGGCGAGAGATCGCGCAGGTGGCTGCAAACTCTCACGTCTGCAAAGGCATGATCCGTTTCTTGTACGTCGTTCTCGACCTCTCGTACGCCGTAAACGAGGAAGACATGCGGCCGTCACGCCTTGCAGTGATCTCTGCTCTGATGTACAAGTTTTTCCGAGAATACTTCAGCCAAAACCCGCTCAGTCAGCTTGGTCTCGTGGTCACCCGCAATGGGATCGCGGAGCGCCTCACCGAGCTGAGTGGCAATCCAGAGACGCACATCGCCGCGCTTAAGGAACACCTGGATGCTGCAGGAGATATGTCGATTCAAAACTCGCTCGAGCTGGTGAACATTTCGCTCGCTCAACTTCCGTTGTACGGATCCCGAGAAGTTCTGTTCGTCGTTTCTGGTCTGTCCACGTGCGACCCAGGAAACGTACACACCGCTATTGCCGCTGCAAAAAGTGCGAAAATAAGGGTGAGTGTCGTCTCCGTTGCTGCAGAAATGTACTTGTGTCGTCGCATGAGCGAGGAAACCGGTGGGATGTTCGGCGTCTCAACTTCACAACATCATCTGGAAGAACTTCTCATGGCGCACGCCCCACCACCTCCTCTAAACGAAGAAGCGACCAAGGCTAGTCTAGTGCACATGGGATTCCCTCAAAAACGAGCGCTAGACCAAGGCGCTTTCTTCTCTGGCAGAGGAGGTGAGTACGTCTGCCCGCGCTGTTCGTCAAGAGTCGAAGAGCTTCCTTCGCAGTGCAACGTGTGTTCTCTCACGCTTGTATCTTCACCGCACTTAGCGCGCTCGTATCACCATCTGTTTCCGGTAGCACCTTTCGAAGATTTAGGGGAAGGAGGAAGCGCAGCGGAGCGCTGCTTTGCTTGCAGAAGAAAACTTGACATCCGGGCAAACCAGGGAAATGACAACGATGACCAGGCTCCGTCCGTTTGTGGCAAGTGCACGCAAGTGTTCTGCTTTCCGTGCGACGCTTACATACACGAGCGCTTGCATAATTGCCCAGGATGCGAGAACGGCTTTAAAAGGGGTGATTGACGGGAGGGGTGGTTAGCTTTACTTTGAAATTCAAATCGATATAGAATAGAAAGAGACAGGACGGCGACGATGACGCGCGAAGGAGTGCTACATTTCACGAAGAGCGGCCAAACTAAAAAAAACTCAAGACCTTTCTCAAAAAAAAATAAAACCGCAAAAGAATCCGGTTAGGGGATCTCTGCGTTCCCTGGTTCGGGACAAGCGGAAACTTTTAGGAAGACGGAACCCCGGCTCGCGGCTTCGCCGCTCCCGCCGGGGAGTTGGACGTGGTGTAGTCTCGGTAGGAGAGCACAGGAGGAGGAAGACTAGGATGAAGAGCGCGGTGGTGAGGAGGAGGAGGAAGAGGAAGAAGAAGAGGTGGAAGGAGGAGAAAGAAGAGAAACAGGAGAAGAAAAGTGAGCACCTTCAGAAACATCGCGTCGTTCAGCGGAAAGCACGAGAAACACCTATCAACATCAAAACCCACCGCACCGCTTGATCGATGATATTCTGAGCACTCGGTCAACGGCGCGTCCGCCACCGCCATGTCGTTGACGAGCAGCTCCTGAAAAAGAAAACGCAAAAAAGAAAAATCGCCAAAAGAATCAAAACAGAAATCAGACAAAAATAAATCAAACAGTCACCCCCCGACCCCCTTTGTGAAGGCTTTCCGATACGTGAAAGAACGCCAAAAATGATTCAGAGGTAGAAGGCACGATTATCTAGCAAGCGCGAGAAACGACAAACAAATTAAAGTGCTGAATCGAATAAATATAGTCCGAAATCGAAACTTCACTGCTCGCTTCAAAACTGACGATTCCGGCGGTTTCGTTCTCGGTGGACCGCGTTTTTGGTATGAGCGCGGTATAATAGGGTGAAGTAAAATACCTAGACCGATGTCATTACTCGTTGTTGACTTTGCGAAGAGGGATTGGAACGTGACTAAAAAAGGAGCGTTTGCGTTGAACAACGGAATCCAAATCATTTCCAAGGGTCAGTTGCGTGCTGCACTAGAGAAGATTCAACGCGCTTAGAAAAGAAGCGTTTCTGTGCGTGATAGAGCTTTAATATTGAATATTTTGAATTATTTTCCACATTCTTAGTGTTTTTTGTCACTGCGCTCGAGCTGCTTCTTCAAGTGCCTAATGCGATCAAGTCGATGAACGTCCTGATGTACGCGTCTCTCGGGACTAGGCGGCGTCTGCGGAAACGCGCGCCGTGGTGAAAAATTGGCGGTCACGGTTTCCTCATCTGATGATCCCGCATCTGAAAGAGCAAGCGCACGTTTACTCACACTACCTGGAGTAAATCGCCCGCTGTCAACGATGTTCGCAGGACTGTCGGGCTGACTTATGCTGTTGATGCTCCCACGCAGCTCTACAGACATGTTCTTAGATGACGTCGGGCTCACGCGAGCTGTGGACATCTCGTCGATGTATTCGAGCAGTGTTTGATTGTCCCTCTCTTGCGTTTCGCATCGCGCCTTGAGTGAAAACGTAAGAATGAGTCAGATGCTGGACTGTTGAAAGCGTAATAATTCAAAAGCGGGGCTGTAATGTCGGGGATCGTACCAGCAGTGAAGCCTCAGCCCTGTCTCGATCGTTTCGTTCATCTTCTGTAACTTGTGCGTGAGCCACAGCTTTCCTGAGTTTCGTCTCGAGGTCCTGACGGTTCGTGGTTTCTTTCTGCGAGGGTTATGGGGATCGTCGACAGGTCGATTCGTGTCAGTTTCCCTTTGTGATTGCTATGTAGCGCGGGCTGGAAGCATCTCGTGTCATTTAGGGCCTTTTCGTACCTTGAGCGTCAGCTCTGCGGTTTCCAACAATCGTCGCGTCCTCAGGGATTCGAGCAAAGCTCCACCGTCTGCTAAATCCAATCGCTTAGCCTCGACATCGAGGGCTTCCTCCACCTCCTCGAGCGCCTGATGCAATCTCACATTTTCTCCTTGAAGCTCGGCGATAGCATCAAGGAGAGACTCCCTCTCAACCTTTTTGCTCGGCGTTGCGTTTCGCGTCGTGAGAACGCCTCTCTTCGCACTGGTCGAAGCTAACTTCCTTTCGAGCTTTGTGACATATACCTGCATCTCCGTCCTTTTACCTTCTGAAGCCTGCACATCTAAGGACATCTTGTCCAGCTGTGGATGTAGAAAAGAGGTCAGGAAGTTGTTCAGCGTTTGTTTTTTTTCGTTGGGCTGGAGAGATTGAAACGGCGAAAAGGGTTTGTTTTTTTCCTCGTTCGGTGACGCACCCACAAACGCATACTAGACACTTGCTTGTCTCTCGCATCCAGAGCAGCGCGCGATCTTCTTTCCATAATAGACGCCTCCTTAGCGCGTTCTTCAGCCAATGACGCACGTCTTTCCATCTTCGCAAGTTGGTCTTGCACGCTTCGAGTTTCTTTTTTACTTTGAGCAATTGCAGAAGTGAAATACGACGGGTCGTGCTTCATCAGACCCTTGTCTGTCAACTCCGTCCTGGTGACCTTCTTCCGAGCAGAATGTCTCATCGCCGTGCCTCCTGTGAGGCTAGAGTACTTGAGGTCGGGGGTATTTCCAACCTCGTCTAGCTTTCTCTCCAGAAGCGAGCGGTAGGTACCGTCGTGGCCTCGGACGTCAAACGCGAACTCCATGGTTGTTCGCAGACGACAAGGAGGAACACCTGACTCAGGTAGAAGGGCGACAGCAACAGGAACGTGAAGTATCAAGGAGTCTCTTCTAATGATAGCCACTTACCACGGATGGAAACCTCAGTTCCCAAGCGCTTGTTCGAAGGGGGTTCGCCCGCTCACAACTGAACGACGAGGAGAGTTGGTCGCAATGTTTGATTTTTTTCGGACGAGATTTGTTTTTTTTTGAAAAGCCAGTCAGTTTTTTGACTTGGAAGGCCAGCGAGCCGAAAGCAAGGGCACGACCACGACTCCTTTCTATTAATAATTACATCTACTACCGGTTGCTACGGACGGTGACTGAGCGAACGAGTTCGCGACACTGGTCAAGTACTTCCCGCTGTGCCGCGCGGGGAATGTCTTCGTGTGCTGCCAGCAGACGCTCCGCGGGTTCTAGGCCCAACTCGGGTGCAGACCGCACCAAAAGTCCGTACGCGAGGACAAACGATTCAGCGTCATCAGCCGACGCCAGGTCGCGTATTGCCGAAAAGCGTTGCAGTGCTGCTTCCAAAACGCTTTCCTGAACGTGGTCTTCAAAACAGTCACGCAAAGCATTTTCATCCGCTTCCATGCGTTCCACTGTGCCTGGTCGAATTGACGTGAGCTGCCGCATGCAGGCCTCGATCGTGGAATTCATGACGCGGGACAGCACGGCTTGCGTCACTTTGGCCACATGTTCGCGCGTGACGTACTGCTGCACGTCTTCAAGATAATCCGCTATCGTCGCCGCGAGTGTCTCAGTGACCTCGCCCTCGATCCAATCACCCCTGCCTGCTTTGTCAACAACAAAGAGGTGCCCGAACAAGTCAACCACACTTGGATCGCTGCTCACCGCAGCAGCAGCGGCAGAGGCACTGTGTTCCGCATTCCTCAGAAACGCGTCAAGCGCTGGCCGCATGATGTTTCCACGCTTTTCAACCGCGTCAGGGTTGCTATTCCCCTTGTGTGCAAGTTTTTCTAAAGCATCCTCAGAGCCAAGCGTCTCAACGAGAAGGGTTTCCACCTCTTTTGCCAAAGTGTAACACCTATTTGCGTCATTCACCCCTGCCAGGAGCACGTTGTAGTCCACAACCTTTGCTGCCGCAACAGCAGTTTGCTCGTCGCTAGATTTTTCCACCTTTGTAATTCGAACTCGCCTAAATTGAGACGGAGATGCCATCATGGAAGTCGAGATTGAGGCTGCAGCATCGCCTCCCAATCGCTTGCGCTGCTGAGAGGCGAATTCTAACAGCGACGAGGACATCACAGTCGCAGCGGCTGAGACACATTGCTTTCCGCCAGACAAAGCCACCTCGAGTTGCTCGTTCAGCAGCCGAAAGAATTCTACGTCGCTGGTTGTCCAAAGAGTTCCATCTTCCGCCTCTCTCAGGGGTTGCGTAGCTGCCATTTTCTGTATGTTCAACGACCACGTTTGTACTGTCTGGGACATTCGTGATGTGTACACGCCAACCAGCTTGTTTAGGTCTTGCGGGTACGCAATTGTTTCATCCATGTCAGAATCTTCGTCAAACTCGATATTTTCTTCACCGGGTCCCGTATTGCCGAATCTCGTTTGCAAAGGAGTTACCACATCTTCAGTGTTAACTTGTTTCTCTTTACCCGCGACGGCGGTGACGTGTGGTTTAGGCGCCGTGGCGAGAAACGCATCCAGCGACATCATCGATGGCACGTCGTCGCCGCTCTCGTTGCCAAAGCCGCTCTGCTCTTCGGCGCTTGGCCTCACGACGGTTTTTGTTGTCCTTGGTGGTGGCGCACCTGTTCGACGAGAAGTTTGTAGAATCATCGGTACTGGAGCTGGAGGCGTGGAAGGCGTCGCCGGTAGTTCGCTCGGCGCAGCCTCCACCACCACGCCAATCGCTTCCATTTGTTCTGTGTACGTCTGGTACCAGTTAAGAATTTCGATGATATCCGCGTTTGACAAATCACGAGACACGCGAAACAACTTCTTTACCACGACTGTGACGTGGCGATGCCATGAAGGCGCAAGAACACTTTCAAAAATGCGATACTTTGGCGGAAAAGCCGGAACCGCATAGTCGTATGCCTCAGTGAGCACCCGCATCAGTGTTTCAAGATTTCGAAGCATCGAGGGAACATCTCGGGTAGAGGAACTTTCGCTCGTTTCTTCGTCAGGGTTAAGCGCTTCTATGCACTCGGCGAATTTCTCCGATATCGCCTTGCGTACTTCACGAATAGCCCGCTTTTTGAATTCCTTTCCAGGGGATGGGCGGCGAGAGTCGTCTCCAAAGAATCTCGAATGCTGTTCTCGAGCCTTTGTCGTGAGCAGGGTGTCGAGCGTTTCCTGCTCCTCCACCACGCGTAGCGCTCGAACAAGCGTTCGGCAGCCTTTCTCGCCGACGAACACCGAGTTTCGAATTGAACACCAGATTGTGTCTTCGAGCTTAGACATCGCGTCATCGACAGCGGAAAAGTGCTCTGTCACGGGTTGCCGTCCCGATCCTGAGCTACTGGCGTTTGCGTCCCGTCTGAGTGCTAATTCAAGGGCTGTTCGCGCTGGTTGCGCACGCATCGCGAGCTCAGTGAGCTGTTCCCAACACGCAAAGAGATTACGCTCGTCGTCTTTGAGAAGTTGAAGAGCTGCAGCCGCTTGTGCCGGTATCGCTAGAATAGCCTCAGCGTCTGTCACTGTCCTGGCGAGGTTGGCTCGCATCACCGCGAGGTCTCTGATGACGTCGTGGTGGTCGGCGAGGCCCGAACTCTCTTCCTCACACAGCGAATCGATCTCGTTGAAGTTTTCGCGCGTCTTCACCACTGCCTTTCGCGCGGTACGCAGAGCCTCGAGTCCAAAACGAACGTCATCTGCTGCAGCATCTAAACCCGCTGCAAGATCAAGCTCAGATTTGTGTAGTCTCGCTGCCACTTCCTCCCGAAGCTCCCCGAGACGGGCGAGATCTTCGGGGCGGGCGAGCATTTGCGCAAACTGACGCGTCGCTTCTTCTTTCGCCGCGAGTATCTCAGCTCTCCAAGGAGTTTCCACGGTCTGACCACGGACTACACCATCCTCCTTGTCTCTTTCAGGCACGATGTCAGCGGCGGCGGCAGTGTGAACCTCACCCTCTGCCATCTTCGGTCCGCACGACCCGATGAAGTGAGGCACCTTCGCATTCTCCAAATCGACCAAACGATTTTCGAGCAAGGCGAGAAAAACTCGGCACGGTACGTAGTATTTCCCAAATCCCAACACTGTTTGCCCATACACGACTGATGTCCCTCCAACTCCCAAATTAACAATTTCAAAAAACAGTGTCGTCGTTGGTTTCGGCCGCGTCCGAGAATTTGACTGTAAGAGGCGGACGAGGCGAGGGCTACCCCCACACACACGTCAACAAGTGACGCTGTGTACGTACGTGCGCCACCTAACCACGGTCGGCCACGCGCACCCTAACCCGTTTCCACGACTTTTCCGCTCCCGACTTTCTCCCGCGTGAGGCAGAGCGGCCTGGCCCTTTTTTTTGCACCCATTCAGATTAGCAAGCAATCGAATTGCGGCCCAAACGAGTTATTTTATAGCCGGTCCCAGGAACCACAAGGTACTCGCCGAACGACACCTCGGATTACTCTGATAGCTCTGATAGCAGAAACGAGGCCGGCTTCCTCAACCAATCCACTCGCATCGACATTCGGGTAGCAGCGAGTGCCATGCGACCTCAAGGAGAAGGTCCCCCGAGGTGAGTTTTCGCACTGGCAACGTCCAATTTGTCGACCGCTGGAGCGTGTGCGACATGTCAAACACGATCACGGACGCCTTCGCACTTTCGTTCGATTTCTGACGCCTTTTCGTCATGCGCAGGGGCAATCCAAGACCTCTTCGGGATGAGCATAGAAGCAAAAAACACAGAGAAAGAGACCCCAGGCGGGAAGGACCTCCTGGGCCTGGAAAGGGTCCCCGGGATGGCGCCGCGGCGGGCCAGAAACGCGGCCTGAAGGTACCGCTCCTCCCTCGGATGAAAATGAACTTTCGGAGTGGCAAAGGAGGTATTCTCCCAACGTTCATGGGAGGTGGAAGCGATAAGATTGGGAGCCGCCGTCGGCATAAGAGTGCTGCTCAGCTCACGGCGCACTTTTTTGGCATGGTTTTCCTAATCGTGATTCACGGCGGGCTGATTATCTGGGCCAGTACCCTCGCCATCAGCTTTCTGTATCGAGTCGATCTCTCTTCGGAAAGCGTGAAGGTCAACGAAGCGCTCGAAGTTTTCGGCGAACAGAACGTAGATTGGCTCGATACGACTGGTGGGATCACGCGACAGGCGCACGTTCGCATCGGAAGCCGCGGAGACACGGAGGGCACCACTCGGGCAGACGAGGTCCTCGAGTTCGGCACATACAGAGGTGATACGTTCATTCCGAAGAGCTTACTTCGCTCAGAAGGAGATGGTACCCTGGAGATTGTGACGAACGGGAATAGATTAGCTCTAGCTCCGACTGGTGGTGACGTCGGTATAGGAACAAACCAACCAACCGCGTTGCTCGATGTCGCAGGAGAGGCCGTGGTGCGGGGAAACGCGAGCTTTGGTGGGAACGACTTGCCCTCGCTCGTCAAGATCGATTCGCAGGGAGTTCAGACGGTCGGATTACAGCTGGGTCCGGACCCTGACTTAGATTCAGGCGTTGATGTCAATGGGCGACGCAGACTGCTTGACGACAACGCAACCGACGACGCATCTGCGTCGACCTCTTCCGCGTTCAACAAGAAAAGTTTCGGTGTTTACAGCTTAGTGGGTGGCGAACAAGTGGTGATGAAGAGGGGAAATGACACAGTGTTGCGTTTTGACGACCATGAAAACACGGTGGTGTCAGCGGTCAACGACGTCACGATACAGTCCCGCAACGGAGATGTCAGTTTTGAGGCACCGAACGGCACGATTCGCATATGGGGTGCATTCGAGTTTGGGGGGGGCGACCTGACAGCGAGGGTTGCAAACACGCCTGACGGGTTAGTTTCGGAACTCGACGTCGTGAACGGCACAGTCAAGTTTACAGCGCCAACTGTTATTCACGAGGGAAGGACAGATTTCAACGGGACGTTCACCGTGGGCAACG
>Ga0209192_10000364_pt1 | contig 47333 bp, 45 predicted proteins | sample ArcticOcean_MG_C_11_FD_187433 | JGI IMG/M metagenome (GOLD analysis project Ga0209192, IMG submission 187433) | Marine microbial communities from western Arctic Ocean - ArcticOcean_MG_CB2_154 (SPAdes) (version 2) | ecosystem: Environmental > Aquatic > Marine > Oceanic | place: Arctic Ocean... | reverse complement strand
ACACTCAAAATATTTACGTTTTGATTTTTCTCATTTTTCTAAATTAACTTTAGATGAATTGCAAGCTGTAGAAGATTTTGTAAATGCACGTATTTCTGGAAAACTACCTTTGATAGAAAAAAGAAACGTACCAATGCAACAGGCAATTGATGATGGTGCGATTGCTTTATTTGGAGAAAAATATGGTGATACTGTGCGCACTATTAAATTTGGTGCCTCTGTAGAATTATGTGGTGGAACACATGTTAAAAATACAAGAGATATTTGGCACTTTAAAATAAAATCTGAAGGAGCGGTTGCATCTGGAATTAGAAGAATTGAAGCAATTACCAATGACGCAGTAAAAGACTTTTATTCTGAAAATAATAAAACTTTATTTGAAATTAAAGATCTACTAAACAATGCAAAAGAGCCTGTAAAAGCAGTTGTAAAGTTACAAGAAGAAAACACTTCTTTGCAAAAGCAAATTGAGCATCTTTTAAAAGAGAAAGCACAAAACTTGTCTGGCGAACTTAGGAATCAATTACAAGAAATAAATGGGGTCTCTTTTCTTGCCGCTAAAGTGGATCTAGATGCGAACGGAATTAAAAATTTAGCTTTTGAATTAGGGAAAGATGCTAAAAACATGTTCCTTGTGTTTGCTACTGCACCTTCCAAAGACAAAGCAATGCTCACCTGCTACATCTCTAAAGAACTGGCCAATGAACGGGGTTATGATGCAGGCAAAGTAGTTCGAGAGTTGGGGAAATTAATTCACGGTGGCGGTGGCGGCCAAAACTTTTTTGCAACTGCGGGTGGGAAAAATCCTGGAGGTATTCCTCAAGCTTTAGAAAAAGCAAAAGAATACTTAGTTTAAAATGAAGCTTCAAACCAATTTATCAATAAAAAAACAAGCGGAGAATCAAATACATTATTCTTCTAAAATATTCTTATTAGGATCTTGTTTTTCGGAAAATATTGGCAATAAACTTTCGTATTACAAGTTCCAATCACAACAAAATCCGTCTGGAATCCTGTTTCATCCAAAAGCAATTCAACAGTTAATAAAAGGCGCAATTCAGCAAAAAATTTATACTAGAAACGATCTCGTTTTTAACAATGAACGCTGGCACTCTTTGGATGCTCATTCTAGCCTCAGTTCTGCCGACAAAAAAGAAGTTTTAGTAAATTTAAACACCGCCCTAGTTCAAACAAAAAACCAACTAGAAGAAGCATCACATATTATTATTACTTTAGGCACGTCTTGGGTATACAGGTATTTAAAAACGGATATGATTGTTGCCAATTGCCACAAGATTCCACAGAAAAAATTCTCAAAGGAATTGCTTTCAGTTGCTGAGATTTCAGAAACATTACACGCTATTTTAGCCCTCATAAAAACAGTAAACTCAAAAGCAACCGTACTATTTACAATATCTCCTGTACGGCACTTAAAAGACGGTTTTATTGAAAATATGCGCAGTAAAGCACACCTCATCTCAGGGGTCCATGCAACGATTGCTTTAGAAACGAATGCCTATTATTTTCCTTCCTATGAAATTGTTATGGATGAGTTAAGAGAGTATCGTTTTTATTCGGAAGACCTCCTCCATCCAAATAAAATGGCCATCAATTATATTTGGGAAAAATTTATTGACTGTTGGTGCTGTGATACGTCAAAAGCTACCATGCAAGAAATTGAGACCATTCAAAAAGGCCTTTCTCACAAGTCTTTTAACGAAAACTCTGAGCAACACCAGCAGTTTTTAAAAAACCTAGAAGAGAAGAAGAAATCTATAATAAGAAAATATCCTTTTATTTCGTTTTAGAAATCACTACCGCTATTCTTGCTGCTATTATTTCAAAACTGCGGCAACATTCTGCCAAGGACCCCCATTGATTGCATCGATACCATTCTGAGTTAAAAACTGCGCTGCTTGGCCACTTCTAGCGCCACTTCTGCATACTGCAATTATTGGTTTTTCCCAAGACTTAATCTCCGCGACCTCTACTGGGATTGTATTTAGAACCATATGTTTTGAACTTTCTATGTGACCTTCATCCCATTCCTCTAGGGTTCTAACATCTATAATAATTGCCTCTTTTTCTAAATATTCTTTTATTTCTGCACTCATCTCTTTATTTTTAAAATATACAACATACGATTCCTTCACTAAGGCTTTGTTTTTGCTAATAATTTTAATCCGTTTTCTATTAATTTTTGGTACTGCTTATTTTGTTGTAAAACAATCAAATAAGCTTGTATTTCTGTTTGGATACTCAAACTGTTCTGCAAAGCTACTTCATAAAGTTCTAAACTCAATAACCAATCCTTAGAAAATTCGGTTTTCAATTGTTTAAAAATAGGAGCGACCTCCTCTTCAGAAACTGAATTTTCTTCCCGCATACCCCTTACTTTTTCATACAAACGATACAACTCCTTTTCTTTAGCAGTATATTTTATTTTATGTGTTTTTGTCTCAGAAACAGCACTTTTATCTTCAAAAGAATTCACATCTGCGGCATCTGCATAGGCGGAAACTACCGATTCACCAACAGCCATATAGTAAACACCCAAATCTGGAGTAAACAAAACGGTTTTCTTGTGAGTAACAGTGCAATTTTCAAAGGAGATTAATAATATTTTTCCACGCAAATCTCTTGTCCCTGTAATTACGTCTCCAGCCACCGTGATACCACCCTCAAACTCCAAGGAAATATTTTTTCCTTCCGAAATCTGATACGCATCTAAGTCTCTAGGGCTCATATTTTCGATAGGAATATTAATTCCTTTCAGTTTACCAATAGGACTTCCAAAACCATTTGTATGCTTTTCAACACCGTGGCCTATTAACTCTTTATCTCTGTTTGATAGCGCCGTAAAACCCGTTGTTTTAAAATAAATAGGCTTGCTGTTTTCGTCTTCAATTACATCCGTAAAAGTACCTGAAATCTGAATTCCTGTGCTCAACTCTATGGTTCCTATATTCTGAGAGGCGATTAGTTTTTGAATGCCGTTTAATCCTCCTTTTCGGATCGCCATTTTATTAGCAAATTGTTCTAAAACTAAACTTAAATGAGCAAAATTTGGAATGACAAACAATTGTGGCTGAGGTTTTGTGATGTCAAAATTAATATCTGCAGCAGCAATAGAATAAACTCTTTTTTTTACTTCCGGTTGCATACACCAAGCACTTTCACCGATAGAGGAAAGCAGTCCCGCACCATAAATTTTAGGGTTTTCTAAGGAACCTATCAAACCGTATTCTACGGTCCACCAATGTAAATTTCTTATTTGGGCCATTTCAGAAAGCGGTCCCATATTGTCTTGCAAATATGCTACCTGGGCTTCAGCAGCATCTCTTTCTTTTTCTGAGGCATTTGGGTTCTCTTTCAAAATAGACAGAAGTCGAATGGCTTCATACATTTCATAATCCTTAGCAGAAGAAATCGCTTTACATCCTATTTCTCCAAAACGCCTTAAATACTCTGCATATTCTGGGTTTGCAATAATAGGAGCATGCCCAGCAGCCTCATGAATAATGTCTGGAGCCGGGGTATATTCAATATGATTTATAGTTCGCATGTCTGATGCAATTACCAAAACATTATACGCTTGAAACTCCATAAACGCATTTGGCGGAATAAATCCGTCTACAGATACTGCTGCCCATCCAATTTCTTTTAAAATGCGATTCATTCCTGCCATATAAGGAATATCCTCTGTTGAAATTCCTGTTTTTGAAAGTCCTGAAATGTAAGATGTATGTGCAACTTTACTCAAGTAATCGACATTAATCCGCATTACATACCTCCATACGGCTTGATTTTGTGGGGTATACTCTTCATAAGGCTGTTGTACCACAAACTTATGCAAGTGTTTTGGAAGCTTTTTTGTGACATCATTCAATTGAAAGTGCATATGGATCTATTTATTGAATTATTCCTACAAAATTACGCATTAAAATAATAATTCTTTATTTTTAGCTCACGAAAACTACTATTTATTTTCATATTTACACCTACTGCGTAGACATACAACTCTGAACGATTAGGAAACCACCTTGAATTGCCAAAACCACTAAAATTTAGCCATAAAATAGATCCCATTGTTTTAAAATAATCTCTTCTTTTACGCTATCGGTTTCGTTAAAAAGCAAAAAAAAGACAAAAAACTTTCCTATTTTTACTGCTCAAATGAAATCCATGAACAAGAAAGTAATCTTAATGATTTTAGATGGTTGGGGAATTACACAAGACCCTAAAGTATCTGCAATTTACAACGCAAAAACACCTTTTATAAACGGATTGTATGGTACTTATCCCAATGCTGCACTAAGGACTGACGGTTTGCATGTTGGCTTACCAGAAGGACAAATGGGGAATTCCGAAGTTGGACATATGAATTTAGGTGCTGGAAGAATTGTATATCAAAATTTAGCCCGAATTAATAAAGCGGTCAAAGAAAAAACGTTAGGAAAAGAAAAGGTAGTTCTAGACACCTTTAAATACGCAAAAGAAAACAAAAAGACAGTTCATTTATTAGGTTTGGTTTCCAATGGCGGAATCCACGCACACATTAACCATTTAAAAGGAATTTTAGATGTAGCTAAAGAGAACCAAGTTGACAATATCTATTTGCATGCCTTCACAGATGGTAGAGATTGTGACCCGAAATCTGGTACCTATTTTATAAATGATATTCAAGAATATATGAAAGAGAGCACCGGAGAATTGGCCTCTGTGACCGGGCGATACTATGCAATGGACAGAGACAATCGTTGGGAACGTGTGAAAGAAGCCTATGATGGCCTTGTGAATGGCATTGGTACAAAAACTACAGATGTGCTTGCCAATATGAATGCAAATTATAAAGCAGGAACTACGGATGAATTTCACAAACCACTTATTGTAACCGATGCTACAGGAGCTCCAAAAGCTCAAATAAAAGCGGGAGATGTTGTTTTGTTTTTCAACTACAGAACAGACAGAGGAAGAGAATTGACAAATGCCTTATCTCAAAATGATTTTCCAGAATTTGGAATGAAAAAATTAGATTTGTACTTTACGACCATTACTTTATACGATGAAAGCTTTACAGGAATCAATGTGATTTACAATAACGACAATATAAAAAATACGCTTGGAGAAGTGCTTTCTAAAGCAGGAAAAAAACAGATTAGAATTGCTGAAACAGAGAAATACCCACATGTAACCTTTTTCTTTTCTGGAGGACAAGAGGCTCCTTTTGAAGGAGAGTCTCGCATTTTAAGGAACTCTCCAAAGGTAGCAACTTATGATTTACAACCAGAAATGAGTGCCTATGAACTCACAGAAGCACTTTGTGAAGACCTCGAAAAAGGAGAAACAGACTTTGTTTGTTTAAACTTTGCAAATGGAGATATGGTTGGTCACACAGGAATCATGGAAGCGGCAATTAAAGCATGTGAAACCGTAGACAATTGTGCGAAAAAAGTTATTGAAACTGGTTTAAAAAATGGGTACACGACCCTATTAATAGCAGATCATGGTAATTGTGAAACCATGATGAACCCCGATGGTTCTCCGAATACAGCACATACCACAAATCCTGTTCCTTTTATTTTAATTGATACTGAAATAAAAGTCATCAATAATGGTGTTTTAGGAGATATTGCTCCCACTATTTTAGATTTAATGGGTGTTGCCCAACCCAAGGAAATGACACAATATTCGTTGTTATAAACTTAACTATAAATCTTATGAAATATTATATTTTACTACTCTTAGCACTCCTGCTCAGTGCCTGTGCTTCTCAACAAAAAACTATAACTGTAAAAAATAATAGTGGCGATTTAATAGGGTTTGCTACCAAGTCATCTTTTAACCAAGCCCCTTTTAATGTATGGTTTACTGAAAATTTTGAGATCTACATTCCCAACGAAGCAGTGATTTTGAGACTAAAGGAAGCCTTGAAAAAGGTGACTATTAAAGGTTTCATGGGTACTTGGTGTGGAGACAGTAAACGAGAAACTCCGCATTTTTATAAAATTTTAGAACTGGCAAATTTCAACTTTGAAAATCTAACATTAATTACGGTAAATCGCGCAAAAAAAACACCAGACAACTTGCAACAAGGCTTAGATATCGAAAGAGTCCCAACATTTATTTTCTATAAAGAAGGGGAAGAGATTGGAAGGTATGTTGAATATGCAGTGGCATCTCTCGAAGAAGACATGTTAAAAATTGTATCGGGTCAAGCATACGAGCACTCTTACTATAAAAACGAGTAAATTCGGGCTCCTCAAACTGTAATAAAATTTCTAGGCCAGAATCCTCCATGAGAAGAACGCTGATTTTTCTCTTGCTGCAAATATACATTTCAGAAGACTATCTCCTCAAATTATACTAACTTTGTGGCTCAATTTTTTTTAATATGATTCAAATTAAGACCACAGAAGAAATAGAAATTATGCGCGAAAGTGCATTGATCGTGTCAAAAACACTTGGAATGCTTGCAAAGGAAGTGAAGCCAGGTGTTTCAACCTTGTATTTGGACAAGTTGGCCGAAGATTTTATTCGTTCTGAAGGCGCTATCCCAGGTTTCTTAGGCTTATATGACTTCCCGAACACTCTTTGTATGAGTCCGAATGCGCAAGTCGTTCACGGAATCCCCAATAAAAAACTATTGATGGAGGGAGATATCATTTCTATCGACTGTGGTGCTAAAAAAAACGGCTTTTATGGCGACCACGCATACACATTTGCTGTAGGTGAAATTGCAGCAGATACTAAAAAATTATTAGACGTTACCCGAGAAAGTTTATATGTTGGTATTCGAGAATTTAAAGCAGGAAATAGGGTTGGAGATGTTGGCTTTGCAATCCAGAAGTTCACAGAAGATCACGGTTACGGAGTTGTAAGAGAATTGGTTGGACACGGGCTCGGTAGAGAAATGCATGAAGATCCTGAGATGCCAAATTATGGTAAAAGGGGGAAAGGTAAAAAATTTGTCGAAGGAATGGTTGTTGCGATAGAGCCCATGACTAATTTGGGAACACATAAAATAAGACAGCATTCTGATGGCTGGACCATTACAACCTTAGACAACAAACCCTCTGCTCATTTTGAGCACGATATAGCAATTTTAAATGGAAAACCAGAATTACTTTCTACCTTCAAATATGTGCATGAAGCCTTAGGAATCGTAACCAATGAGGAAGACGAATTTAGACAGTAATTAATACAAATCTGTGTCAAACAAACTCTTTAAATCAGCGCTAAATACAATACCAAGACCTTGGCTCATAAAAGCGAGCTATCTGGTGCGACCTTTAATTGCTTGGTATTTAAAAGGAAATACTTTTACAGACCCCATAGACGGGAGAAGCTTTCGGAAATTCCTGCCTTATGGTTACGGAAAGCAAAGAGAAAATGCCCTTTCTCCATCCACTCTATCCCTCGAAAGACACCGCTTACTATGGCTTTTTTTGCAGGGTGAAACCACTTTTTTTTCATCCAAGAAAAAATTAAAAGTATTACATATTGCCCCCGAGCAGTGCTTTTTAGATCTTTTTAGGAAACAAGTAAATCTCGATTACATTACAACAGACCTCCACTCTCCCATTGCAGATGTAAAAGCAGACATCTGCGACTTGCCCTTTAAAGAAAACGAGTTTGATGTTGTCTTTTGTAATCATGTTTTAGAACATATCCCCAACGATGTTAAAGCAATGCAGGAGTTATATAGGATTTTAAAACCTGGTGGTTTTGGTGTTTTTCAAATACCCCAAGACCTCTCTAGAGCAACCACCTTTGAAGACAATACGATTGTCGATAAAAAAGAACGCGCTGCAATATTTGGACAATATGACCATGTACGAATTTATGGACGTGATTATTTCGATAAATTGCGTGCTACTGGTTTTAAAGTTGATGAAGTTGATTACACCAAAAAAATAACGAAAGACAAACAAAGTCGATTTTGCTTAATGAAAGGTGAAATTCTACCTATCTGCTATAAGTTCTAGCGAAGTGAAAGGCCTCCTTACTTTCCACTGTAATTTGTATACTCTTCCAAATCACCTTGGGAATTTTCGAACAGCAAAATAACCTCTAATTTCGTACTTATTTCCAGAAAGGTCTTTGTTTTCTCCAAACCCATCGCCATAAAAGCAGTTGCATATGCATCTACATCTGCACAATCCATCGCCGCAATTACAGAAACACTTAACAGGGTACTTTCTTTAGCATCTCCCGTTTTAGGATTTATAGTATGTACGTACTTCCTGCCAGAGTCTGTAACTCTAAACTTCCTGTAATTTCCAGAAGTTGCCATAGATTTATTTGATAAATTAATCTTCTTGTACCCTGAATTAAATTCAGAAGCTATCGGATCTACTAATTTAATACTCCAAGGTTGTTGCAAATTCTTAAATCCATTCGTTCTTATTTCACCACCGATCTCTACTAGATAACTCGTTATATTTTTGCTTTCTAAAAAACGTGCAACCACATCAATTCCATATCCTTTAGCGATAGAGTTAAAATCTAAATAAATTTCAGGATGTCTCTTTACGATACAACCACCCACGTATTGTACTTTATCGAAACCTACAAACTGCATTTGACGCGCTACTTGTGCTGGTGTTAAATCAAATTTTTCATTTTTTGGACCAAAACCCCAAGCATTTACTAAGTTTCCTACTGTAGGATCAAAAAACCCCCCCGTCTCTTTAAATATCCGTTTCGATTTTTTAAAAACTTCCACAAAAAAATCATCAATGACAACAGCCTTTACTCCGCTATTTATTTTAGAAATAGCAGAGTTAGGAATGTACGTAGATAAAGATGTGTTCATTTTTAGAAACAAACTGTCAATACTTTTTTGATAATTTGAAGTCCCGTTTAAATATACAATCTTATAGGTAGTGCCAAAAACAAGTCCACTTAGGGTATAGTCTTGAAAAACCACTTCTTTTTTACAAGAAAAAAAAATAAGAAAAATGGATAAAATGAAAGAAGAAGAATAGTATTTCATGACGAATGGTTAAAAAAAACAAAAATAGCATATATATTTTTCACAAATTATTGTTAATCGTTCTTTTTATTCATCCATTTTGTTAAATTTGTTCCAAATAATAAATTTAAAAAAATCCATAATGAAGAAGTTATCTTTAATTTTATTTTCCGTAGTTCTAGTGAGCTCTTGCGTTTCTAAAAAAGACTTTGTAGCATTGCAAGTAGATAAAAAGAACACCCAAAAAGAATTAGTGAACGTAAAGTCAAGCCTACAGAAATGTATCATTGAAAAGGAAAAAGAAGTTCTTACTCTAGAAGAACGTATAAAATACCTACAAGACGATAAAAAAAATGCTCTAAAACAAGTTGAAAATTTAACAGTTTTAACACAATCTTCTTCAGATAATATTAAAACGGTTATTGCGCAGTTAAGTGAAAAAGATAAATACATAAATGGTGTTAGAGAGGCAATGACTCAAAAAGATTCATTAAACCTCGCTATAAAATACCACCTTACTAAAAACCTAACAGAAGGTATTCAAGACGAAGACATCGAAGTAAATGTTGAAAAAACAGTTGTTTTTATCTCTATTTCTGATAAATTACTTTTCAAGAGCGGGAGCTATAATGTAACCGACGGTGCATACGTTGTTTTAGAAAAGATTGCTAAAGTAATCAACGATCAACCTGAGATGGAAGTTATGATTGAAGGCCATACAGACTCTTCCCCAATAAAAAGAGATATTATCCAGGACAACTGGGATCTGTCTGCTTTAAGAGCAACAGCAATTACAAGAATTTTACAATATAAATTTGGTGTAAAACCAAATCGTTTAATAGCGGCAGCAAGAAGCCAGTATATTCCTTTAGCTCCAAATGATACTGCAGAAAACAAATCAAAAAATAGAAGAACAAAAATTATCATTATGCCAAGATTAAATCAATTCTTTGATTTATTAGAGCAAGATGCTAAATAATTTTTAGTTTATATGCATAGTTAAAAGCCACTCTTAAAGAGTGGCTTTTTGTATTTATTCCACAAAAAACACTATTGAATTTATCATTTAAATAGTATACTTATTAAAAATAAAACGAGTACAATTGCAGTTATTACTAAAAAAGTTATCCGCAGGTTACAGATACCTTCTCATATTTCAATGCAAATAAAAGATGACCTCCCTACTTTTTTTGCGGACGAAAAAATATTAGAAAAAGTGTTTGAAGTGCTACTCCAAAATACAATAGACCACGTTGACAAAAGTAAGGTACGGATTATACTAACTTGTAAAACAACAGAGAAAGAGCATACCGTCTCCATTAAGGATAATGGAGTTAAAATACATCCAGAGCACCATGATAAAATATTTAAGATATTTCAAAGAATTGATTCCACTCACTCTACTGGGATTGAGTATCGTAGAAAAAAATAATTTCCCATTATAATGGAAGTATTTTGGCACAAAGTACGACTAACAAAGAAAGAAAATTCAATTTTAGTCTGGCAAGAACAAATCAGAGTGAATAAAAGTTATTCCTTTTAAAAAAATGCTATTACTTCAATTTACACGCAGGTAAGGCTCCTTGCTCATAGTCACTCCTAATCTCCAGAAATTAAAAAGCATCACTTAAAAGAACCTTCTACAACTAAACAAGTACCTATTTGTCAATTACTCTAAAACCTTAATAAAATCATCAAAAGCAACATAATACGGCTGGTCTTTAAAAACAGGGTTTTCTACACTTTCTGAATTCGCAATACCTACACCAGCAAACCAAACCTTTGCATTTTGTTTTTTAGCGTGATTTTTAAAGGTTTCCATCCATAAGACATCGTAATCATTTGGACTCTGCATATTATTAGAGGCTTTTACCAAGACAAAAATAGTGGGTGCTCCCTTTTTAAATAACACAAATTGTGGATGTCTTTTTAAAGTACTATTGATTGCTTGAAACTCAAAACCCATTTTTTCAAGCTTCTCTCCTACAATATTCATTGCTAGATTGTGCAATTCCTGGGCTGTTAAAATCTGCATTACTTTTTCTTTTTCTTATTGTGTTTGTTGTAATTTTTATCTCCTTTTGTTTTTGGTTTCTTATATTTTATAGCAATTTCTCTTCGGTAAGACCCCCCACGGTTTACTTGACTGTTTTTCTCACTTTTTTCATGAAAAGCGGGTCCAGGTACATATTCCAATGAGGTTCTGTTTTTAGAAATCCCTTGATCTTCTCTTGGGCGCTCATCTTCAGTTAACATTGTAGAAACCTCAACGTCTTCAGGAAGTTCTAGAAGCGGAATTTCGTAATTCATTAAGTTCTCAATACCTTCTTTTGCTTCTTTCTCTTTTGGAGTTGAAAATAAAATAGTTTTACCTGCTTTCTCTGCACGCCCGGTTCTACCGATTCTATGCATATAATTTTCAGGAAAATCTGGAGTATCAAAATTAATGACATGAGAAACCTTGTCAAAATCCAAACCACGCGCCATAACATCCGTTGCTAATAATATTCGATTCTTACCCTCATCAAATTGCCGGATAGATCGTATTCTATAATTCTGAGTTTTATTGGAATGTATCACACATATTTCACTATTGAAAGTTTCTTCTAAATGCTTAAACAATAGGTCTGCTGTTCTCTTAAAACCTACAAATATTAATACTTTATGAAAATGCTCTCTATCCTTTAGAAGGGTGTGTAACAAATTTACCTTTGTGAAAAAATTAGGAGTATTGTAAGAAGTTTGCTCAATATTGTCTAACGGCGTTCCACTGACCGCAACCGATATTTTTTCTGGATTTTTGAAAAAATCATAGATTAAGGCATCTACATCTTCTGTCATGGTTGCAGAAAAAAGTATGTTTTGCCTTTTCTCTGGAATGACATCAAAAATATTCATCAACTGAAATCGGAATCCTAAATCTAACATGACATCTACTTCGTCAATGACAAGTTTCTGAATCGATTTCATTTTTAAAGAATTACTGATCGCTAAATCATACAAACGACCTGGAGTTGCCACTATAATATCCTGACCCTGCTGAATAGCTTGCCTTTGAGTATTGATATTTGCACCGCCATAAACCCCTAAAACACGCGTGTTGATGTATGTTGATAACTGCTCTATCTGCTCAACGACCTGCAACACCAACTCTCTTGTTGGCACCAATATTAAAACTCTTGGATGTTGCTGTTTAGAAAATGATAAATCCCTCAGAATCGGTAACATATATGCAAAGGTTTTCCCGGTTCCTGTTTGTGCAATCCCCACCACATCTTTACCAGATCGGACCACAGAAAATGCTTGTTCTTGAATTGGCGTAGGGTTCTCAAAACCCAAATCCTCAATTGCATACTGTAGTTGATTTGATAAATCTAAATCTTCAAAAGTCATCTTATAAAATTTTACGCAAAGGTACGTTTTATAAAATGTTTAACAACACGTCTTGAACCTCAGATTAATTTGTAATTTTGCTCAAAATGATTCTACCTTCTCATGATTACAGATACTCACACGCATTTATATTCTAGTCAGTTTAATGAAGATCAAAAAGAGATGATACAACGTGCTAAAGACGCAGGTGTTTCTAGATTTTTTATTCCTGCAATTGATTCTTCGTACACAAAAAGCATGCTCAAGTTAGAAGAAGATTTTCCTTTAGACGTATACTTAATGATGGGTTTGCACCCAACTTCTGTAAAAGAAAATTATTTAGAAGAATTAGCGCATGTCAAAGAGTGGATTGATAAAAAAGATTTTTATGCGCTTGGAGAAATTGGAATCGATTTGTTTTGGGACACCTCTTTTCTAAAACAGCAACAAGAGGCATTTAGAACTCAAATTAAATGGGCAAAAGAAAAAAAACTTCCGATAGTAATTCACTGTAGAGCTGCATTTGAAGCTATTTTTGAAATTTTAGAAGCTGAAAAAGGAGATGATTTAAGAGGGATTTTTCATTGCTTTACTGGAACAAAAGAACAGGCTTTAAAAGCAATCTCTTACAATATGAAACTGGGAATTGGTGGTGTTGCCACTTTTAAAAATGGTAAGATTAATACCTTTCTAAAAGAAATAGACTTGCAACATATTGTACTAGAAACAGACGCCCCTTATTTGGCACCCGTTCCCTATCGTGGTAAAAGAAATGAAAGCGCATTTATTACCAATGTTATTGATAAGTTAGTTACTATTTATGGTCTTTCCTTTGATGAAATATCTGCCATTACTACACAAAATTCTATAGCTGTTTTTAATATTTAATAAACTAATAAAAAGCTTGCAAACAGCAGCGCAGGAATGTCAAAAAATACTAGATAGAAAGAGCGCGCTCTTGGAAGGTTTTTCAAGTAAAGCACACAAAATGTAGTATCACTTTTTTAAGTGAAGCTAAGCAGAAATAAAATAAACTGAAATTTCTACAGGCACCTCTATTTTGGATTGATTTTTGATTTTAAGCGTAAAAAAATAGCTAATTTTATCCTCACTATTTTCGATTTAAGAACCGCAGGAAAGAGCTATATGAAAAAAGAATATACATGACCAAACCTAACTTGAGCACAACCTTAAAAAGGAATAGCATACCTATTGTTATTGCATATAGAACTAAAAGGCCTTTTAATCAAAAAAAATGACTGTACACACTACATACTGTAAAACACCCATTGGAATTGCAAAAATAACAGGGGATCATAATGGTCTGCAATCCATATATATTCTAGACGAAGAAAGCGTTCCTGAGGAATTGATACAACTTTCAACACCTCTATGTCTGCAGGAATGTGTTGTTCAATTAGAAGCCTATTTTCAAGGAAAAAGGGACCATTTCAACCTCACTGTAAATCCCAAAGGAACGGCTTTTCAAATAAAGGTATGGAAGAGTTTGTTAAAAATACCTTTTGGAAAAACAAAAAGTTACTTAGAACAAAGTAAAGCTTTAGGAAATGTAAAGGCCATACGAGCTGTGGCTATGGCAAATGGTAAAAATCCACTGTGGATTGTTATTCCCTGTCACAGGGTTATTGCCTCTGACCGATCTTTAACAGGGTATGCTGGTGGAGTTTGGCGTAAAAAATGGCTGTTAGCGCATGAAAACCCTTTAAAACAGCACACTTTATTTTAAAAGCATTTACATATTAAAAAAACTATTTTTACGTTTCTTAGTTATAGCTTGTAGATGTTTAAAAAAAAATTCTTTTTTTTGTTTATGATTGTTGGATTTTCAATCCATTCTCAAACTGTATCTAAGGAATTTAGATCTCAAAAAATTCGCATTCAAAAGGATACCATTCGGTTTGACTCTGTTGCAATAAACCCATACTACTTTAAAATAGTAGACAGCGCACTAAAACCCATCGAAAAAACGGAATATAACATAGAATTTAACAGTGCAACATTAATTATTAGTGCGGCAGAATACCCACAAATCACTATAGAATACTTTCGACTTCCTGAGTTTCTTACCAAAACCTATACTCCTTATGACGAACGTCTAATTTTACCGAATGGCACAAATAGCGGTAAAATGTACAGTTTAACTACCAACAAAAAAACGGCGGATGTAAAACTGTTTGAGGGCTTGCAAACTAAAGGATTTATTTCCCGAGGCATTACCTCTGGTACGAATCAAAATGCCGTTACCAACGCTGCACTCGATTTAGAAATTTCTGGAAAACTCTCTGATAAGGTTACCTTAAGAGCAAATATTTGGGACACCAATATTCCTATTCAAGAAAATGGATACTCACAGAATCTTACCGATTTTGATCGTATTTTTATTGAAATGTATTCAGAAAATTGGCGCGTAAAAGCAGGAGACTTATCCCTAAAAAATCAAGATAGTTATTTTGGGTTTTTTACAAAACAGGCATCAGGTCTAGAAGTAGGTGTAAAAATAAATGAGCAACTTCAGGTAAGTGCCGCTGGTGCAATTGTAAGAGGGAAATTTAACACCTATACAATCGTTGGAAATGAAGGCAATCAAGGACCCTATAAAGTTGTTGGAAAAAATAACGAGCCTAATATTATTATTATTGCTGGAAGTGAGCAGGTATATATCAACGGAATCCGCATTGAAAAAGGGGAACAAAAACAGTATACTATTGATTATAATTTAGGTGAAATTTCATTTAATACAACCTTTCCAATTACAAATGACATGCGTATTTGGGTTGATTTCCAATATTCAGATAAAAACTACACCCGTTTTGTTACTTATGAAACTGCTACTTACAAAACAGAAAAAATTAATATTAGTGGTTTTTTCTACAGTGAAAGTGATGCTAAAAACCAACCATTACAGCAAGCGTTAACCACACAGCAAATAGAAGTTTTAGCGAATGCTGGTAATGACACCGATCTAATGTTTGCTGAAAATGCTTTTGAAGCTGCTTTTGACGAAAATAAGATTCTTTATAAAAAGATAGTAAATGGGGCTGTAGAAAATTTTGAATACTCCCTAAATCCATCCGACACATTATACGCTGTAAGCTTCACAAACGTGGGGGCCAATGCCGGTAATTATATCTTAGACACCGAGAATAGCAGCGCAATTGGCAATGTGTACCGGTATGCGGGCTTAAACCAAGGTAGCTATTCGCCGACAAACCGCTTAATACCGCCTACAAAATCACAAATTTTCATAATTAAATCTGACTACAATGCAACCAATAAAACAAAACTATCCTCTGAAATTGCTGTTAGTACTTCGGATGCTAATTTATTTTCTACAATAGACAACAATCAAAATACGGGCATTGCTGCAAAACTAGGATGGCAACAGGTACTAATTGACAAAAAATGGCAGCTAAGCAGTAACATCCATTACGAATTTGTTCAAAAAAACTACAAAACAGAACAAGGATGGGAACCTGTAGAATTCAATAGAGACTGGAATTTGTTAACAAATAATGCTACAAAAAACTATTTTCAATCAACATTAAACTTCTCAAATAAAAAAAAGGATTATTTATTATATCGCTATAATCACTTGAACTATCAAAATACATATGCTGGTAATAAGCACGAATTCCAATCAAAAATAAAGCTCAAAAAAACAACTTTTTTTACAGATGCAAGTTTCTTGACAAATACATCAGCACTAGAAGACAACTCCTTTTTAAGAGCAAAAGCGACTATAGAACATACCTTTAATGGAAGCTGGGTTGGTGGATTTACAAATTTAGAAACAAATGATAGAAAAAATAACATCTCCAAAAACTATATTTCTACAAGTCACCGATTTAAAGAATTAGAAACCTATATTGGGGTCGGAGACACTGCGAAAGTCTTTGCTAAGTTTGGTTTTAACTATCGCAATAACGATAGTATAAAATCAAATGAATTTAAGGAAATTAATAATAGAAGCTCTTTTTATATTGAAAGTAACTTGATTAAAAATAAAGCTACAGACTTGCGGGTTTACGGAAATTACAGACGTACTAGGAATAATTTCTCTGAAAATGAAAAATCTTTAAATTCAAGATTAATTTACAACCAGAAATTATTTAATAATTTCATCAATCTTAGTACTCTTTATGAAACCTCCTCGGGTAACATTGCAAGACAAGAGTATGTGTACCTAAAAACAGCTCCTGGAATGGGGTATTATACTTGGATTGATTACAATACGGACGGCGTTCAAGATTTTGATGAGTTTGAAATAGCAGAGTTTCAAGACCAAGCAAACTACTTGCGTGTTCCAAAACCAAATGTGCGTTTCATAGCAACCCAAAGCGCCAAGTTTAGACAGGGTGTGAAAATAAACTTTAAGCAATGGGAGAATAAAAAAGGACTTAAAAACTTTATTTCACATTTTCAGAACGAGAGTTTTTTGAGCATCACCAATGCGCAATCTAGAATTGGAAATTCATTTAACTTCAACCCTTTTGATTTTAATGAAGATAAGTTGATTGGCTTAAATTTAAATATCCGGAATAGTTTATATTTCAATAGAAATTTACAAAAATACAGCAGCACTTTCACTTTCGGAAAACAACAGAATAAACAACAATATTTTATAGGTGCACAAAGCAATAACACGAAAACCAATAAAATAGATTTTGCGCACAAGTTTGCTGATTTTTGGTTGTTTGATTTGATGGGGAAAGTATCCCAAAATAAGCTAAATACAGAAAACTTTAACAATAGAAATTATAAAATTGAGAGTATTGAAATTCACCCGAAAATTAGTTTCTTATACAGTTCAAAGAATAGACTTACGGCTTTTTATCATTATAAAAATAAAGAGAATACCCTGTCTGAATTCCAAGAACTAAAACAACAAAAATTCGGATTGGAATATGTTTATTTAAAAGATAATGAACAGCAGATTTCTGGAAATGTAAATGTTTTTTTAAATAATTTTATAGGAGATACAAATACACCCGTTGCCTATAAGATGTTAGAGGGTTTACAAGCTGGTAAAAATTATACGTGGGCCCTTTTATTTAACAAAAAGTTGAATTCATTTTTAAGTTTAAACCTAAGCTACTTGGGAAGAAAAAGTCAGGACTCTGAAACCATACATACAGGTAGTATGCAATTACGTGCCCTTTTTTAAGCTTTCTTGCATCCATTTTAATATATTTGTAAAAAAAAATGAAAAAGATCCTACTATTTTTATTGGTGACTTTTGTAAGTTTATCATTTACTGCACAAGAGTTTGAAGGTCCTAAAGAAAATAGATACCCAGAAGGGGTTGAAAAGAAAAATGAACTAAAACTAAACGCATTCAATTTAATTGCATTTGCGGCCTTAGATATTTCTTATGAAAAAGTAATAAGTGCAAATTCTTCTTATGGTGTTGCAATATTCTATAACTTTTCTGATTATGAAAACGATGATATTACTTTTCCTAAAAAATTCTCTATTACGCCTTATTATAGGTGGTTTTTTTCTGAATATCAATATGCTCAAGGTTTTTTTATAGAAGGTTTTGGAATGCTAAACACCTTCCAAGATTTTTATAATAGTTACGACTATAACAATAATTACAGCAAAATTAAAACTCAAACAAGTTTTGCGCTAGGTATTTCTGTTGGAGGTAAATTTGTCTTAAAAGAAGGTTTTACTGCAGAAGTGCTCGCAGGTGTGGGAAGAAATTTAATTAAAGGAGAAAGCCAGGAAGACTATAATACTTTCCAAAATGAGATCATTGGAAGGTTTGGTGTTTCTTTAGGATACAGGTTTTAATAAATTTATAAAAAATAAAAATCTATGAAAAAATTAATTCTCATATTCAGTCTTTTTATAAGCTCTTTAGGGATTGCGCAACAAGAAGTTAAAATAGATATTGCAGATGCCTTAGTGATACGAAGTTTAGAGTTTTCTTATGAGAACTATATGAATGCAGAAAGTTCTCTAGGAGTTTCTGTACTATTCAACCTCGAAGATCAAGCGGTAGATTTCAGGTACAATGAAAATACGATGATTACTCCATATTTTCGAAATTACTTTACTTTAGACGCACAATGGAATATCTTTGGAGAAGCTTTCTTAAGTGTAAATTCAGGTAAAATAAGGGTTGAAACAGCGGACAACTCCGTACTTCAAAAATACACAGATACCGCTTTAGGAATTGCTGTAGGATCAAAATATATCGCAGAAAGCGGATTAATAATTGACGCTTATGTGGGTGCAGGAAGAAACCTTTTTGGATCTATAGGACCTATAGTGGTGCCGAGAGCAGGCCTAAATATTGGATGGAGATTTTAAAATTTTAATCTCTTATAACACAAAAAAGCCAGCATGCGCTGGCTTTTTTATATTATCTATACCTCTATGATGCTATCGTTGCTTCTTTTCTAATTGGAATATTCTGTATCAAATCGATGTATAAATTTATTTGTGTTTTTAAATTTTTACGCTCATAAATTGCATCTAAAAAACCATGCTCTAAAACAAACTCAGATTTCTGGAAACCTTCTGGCAAATCTTTTCCTGTGGTATCTCTTACTACTCGCGGTCCAGCGAAGGCAATTAGTGCATTTGGCTCAGCGATATTTATGTCCCCTAACATCGCGTAAGAGGCTGTTGTACCTCCAGTTGTAGGATCTGTACACAACGATATATAAGGAATTTTAGCGCCGGCTAGTTGCGCTAACTTAGACGATGTTTTTACCAATTGCATTAAAGAAAGTGATGCTTCCATCATTCTAGCACCACCAGATTTAGAAACCATTAAAAATGGAATCTTATTTTTAATAGCATAATCGATAGCTCTTGCAATTTTCTCTCCAACTACAGAACCCATAGAACCTCCAATAAAGGCAAAATCCATTGCCGCAATGACCAAATCCTTTCCTAAAGACTTTCCTACTGCAGTTCTCACAGCATCATTTAATTTTGTTTTTTCCTGTGCAGCTTTTAACCTTTCTGGATATTTTTTAGTGTCTTCAAAATTTAGAGGGTCTTTAGAGGTAAGTGTCTCATTTAATTCCTTGAACTTGTTGTTGTCAAAAAACAACTCGAAATACTCTTTACTTCCTATTCTTACATGATAGCCATCTTCTGGACTTACATATAAATTTCTTTTTAACTCCTCTGTATCTATTACTTTTCCGCTTGGGGTTTTGTACCACAAACCTTTGGGAGTGTCTTTTTTATCTTCGGTAGAAGTCTGAATTCCTTTATCTGTTCTTTTAAACCAAGCCATGTTAAGTGTTTGTTTTATTTTATTTCTTTAAAATATAAATTACTTTTCAATAAAGTATGCGGGACAAATGTAGCAGATTTTTTCCAATTCTACTTTCATCTTTAAATGATTCTTTTCAAGCCAAGGTTTATTTCTTTTTACAAAAAAAAAGCATTTTGAAAAATTTCAAAATGCCTCTTCTAAATAATAAATAAAATCCTATAATGTATCTACATTATTCAAATCTTGAAATGCTTGCTTTAAACGCGTTTTAAACGTTTCTTCACCCTCACGCAACCATTTTCTTGGATCATAGTGTTTTTTATTAGGCTGGTCTGCTCCATCAGGATTCCCAATTTGAGTAGCGACATACGCTGCCTTTCCTTGCATATAATCTCTAATACCTTCCGTAAAAGCAAACTGCATATCTGTATCAATGTTCATTTTTATCACTCCATAACCAATAGATTCTCTTATTTCTTCTAACGTAGAACCAGAACCACCATGAAATACAAAATCGATCGTATTGTGAGCTACCTTGTATTTTTTAGAAATATAATCTTGAGAGTTTAATAAAATTTTTGGTGTTAACTTTACATTCCCTGGCTTATAAACACCATGGACATTCCCAAATGCTGCTGCAATCGTAAATTGAGGAGATACCTTTAGTAACTCTTCATATGCATACGCAACTTCTTCTGGTTGTGTGTATAATTTAGAAACATCAATATCAGAATTATCTACACCGTCTTCTTCCCCACCTGTGATCCCTAATTCAATCTCTAAAGTCATACCCATTTTACTCATACGAGCTAAATATGTTTTACAAATTTCTATATTTTCTTCTAAAGGCTCTTCAGATAAATCAATCATATGAGAACTATATAGAGGCCTCCCTGTTTCAACGAAATGTTTTTCAGATGCAGTTAACAAACCATCTATCCAAGGTAGTAGTTTTTTAGCAGCATGGTCTGTATGTAGAATTACGGGAACACCATAAGCAAGCGCTAATTCATGTACGTGTTTTGCGCCAGCAATACCACCAGCAATTGCTGCCTTTTCACCTTCATTAGACAATCCTTTACCTGCATTAAACTGAGCACCACCATTAGAAAACTGAATAATAACAGGTGCGTTTAAATCTCTTGCAGTTTCTAAAACACCATTAATAGTGTTAGAACCAATTACATTTACTGCTGGTAATGCAAATCCTTTTTCTTTCGCTAAGTTAAAAATTGCTTGTACTTCTTTTCCTGTTGCTACTCCAGGTTTGATGTTGTGACTCATATGATTGTATTTTTATTTAAAGATTCTTAATTTGCACCAAAAATAGTGAAAATAGGTCCTTTTTAGTTTGAAGAAAGTATAAAATAACGAAAACGTTATAGAATTCTATGCACTTCGATTAAAACGGATAATTGATTCCTATATTGTAAACTGCGCTTGCAAAATTATAATTTTTAAACCATTTACGGTCTTTTAAATAAGGTTCATAGGTTTTAAAACCTGCATCAAGTCTCAGTACGAAAAAACTTAAATCATAACGGATTCCAAGTCCAGAACCAATTGCAATTTCTTTGAATGCGGATACTCCACTAAATTTTGCATCCTCGTCTACAAATTGAGCGCCTGAAATATCCCAAATATTTCCTGCATCTATAAAAAAAGCACCTTTTAAACTACCTATTAAATCAAAACGATATTCCGCACTCGTTAAAAATTTAAAACTCCCAACATTAAACTCTAAGCCACTATTTCTGCTACCTGGTCCCAAACCATAAGTTTGCCATGCTCTAATATCATTTGAACCGCCTGCGAAATAGCTTCTTGTAAAAGGTATGGCCGAATTATCATACGTGAAAATTGCTCCTAAAAACGATCTAATTCCAAAAACAGCATTGCTTCCAATATCCCAGAACTGCTTATACTCGATATCTGCTTTGAAATATTGAGCCAATGGAATTTTAAAAAGTGTTTTTTTACCTTTATCATTATAAGTATCTGACAATAAGCCTAAAAAATTTCCAGAATTTGATATTCTTGCTTTAAAAAAAGAAAAGTTATTGTCTTTAAAATCCACTTGACTATTGTATGTATACGCAAAAGCCAAAGTAGGTATTAAAAAATCTGACGTGACAATATTATATCTATTTTGAATATTTAATACGGTATTATAATCGATTGCATTTGAACTTTGGAAGCCTGAATTTGAAGCAACGGCATTTATAAAATTTAATGAAGCAGCAGTTTGTCTGTCTAAATTTGTTGACAAAGGATAAAAAGAACTGTTGTTTGCAGCGTCATAGATGGCTGCAACTGTGTTTAAATTAGAAAATTCAGAACCATAAATGTTAAAAAATCGATTTGTATTTAAGTTCTGGATATACTGCGTATTAAAAAGTTCTAATTGAATGGTTTTTTTTCTATTGTATTGCCATTTGTAATCTGATAGAAATGTGAATGTTTGTCTGTCTAAACCTATGTTTTTCTGAAAACTAGATCCCAAAGAAAACAGTGTTCTTGGCGACATCCTTTTAGGAACCAACTTACTGAGACCAAAAGGCGCTACAAGACGAGGAATCTCTATAGATGCATCTGCTCCAATCTCCCAACCTGGGCCCGTATTTGAATTAAACCAAGAACCTAAAAAAGAAAACTTCAAAAGTTCTGCCCCTCTAAATGCATTTCTATCTGTTAAAGAAAACTTTGCGGAAGAACCGATGTTTCGGATATTAGAATGGGTAAGTTCAGTTTCCAGACCAATAGTATATTTTTCATTTGGTGCTAAAAATAAATCCATTATCAATTCGTCATCAGAACCTTTTACCGGCGTAAACGTAATGTTTGTAGATTTAAAATTTTTAAGTGATTTTAAATGATTTCTTGTTAAATTCCTAAGCGTATCTTTATATATATCTCCAGAATTAAAAAAAATAGATTGAGCCAAGTACTTCGGGTTGTATTTTAGTTTATCATATGCTAAAAAGTTCATTCCCTTATACACAACCTTGTCCTTGTAGACCTCCTCTTTTTGAGTATAGGTATAATCTGTGACTACATTAATTTCTTTAATTTTTTGGACCTTATACGGTTTCTTAGTATACTTACCATCTTCCTCTTCAAAACGATCCTTCGCTATTAAAAGGTCAACATTTGTTTTATAATCTACTCTTGTAGAATCTACATAGAAGCCTAAAGCTGACTCAGAGAAATGAAAAATTCCGTTATTCCTAAAAAGTTTAACAATCATTTTCGCTTCCTTTCTAAACGTAAGATCGTTGTACTGATTTCCTTTCACCAATAAAGATTGTGCTCCTGTATCTTTATAAATAGCTTCTAAAATTGGAGACGCTATTTTTAGTTGAATGCTGTCTAATAAAGTGGGGGTTCCCTTCACAATATGATAGGCCACCGATGCTTTTTTCTGAAGGCTATCTCTGGTAACTTTTGAACTAACATAAGACTCAAAATAACCTTGTGTTTTATAATAAGCCCATAAATTATCCGAGGTCCTTTTTACTTTTTTATCGCTGATTATAACTGGCATATCATAACTCAACAACCACTTATTTGCCTTTATCGAAGCATTCGCATACGCAATACTTTGTTTCTCTGAAAAAACATTCTTAATAAATTTATATTTATTTGGGTTTTTTAAACCCCATTCTAAAGGCGTATCTGGACCGCCGTGCTTTCCTAAATTATGAAAAAATAAACCAATTGGTTTTGGATTTGGCTTTTGAAGAATGTATTTTTCCAAAGCAGCACTTTTGTCTCGAACACTGTCTACAAAAATATAATTTTGCTCGAGTAGGTGTGCCCCTGCTGCAACATGTTTTGTAGCATTACAAGCTACCAAAAATAAAAGAAGTAAAAAGCAAAAAACAAGTTTTTTCATTACTTTCGCAGTACATTTAAATTCAAAAATAGTATATTTCAACGGTTTATTTCTAATTAGACACAATTAATGGGTATCTCAAAAAGTCAACTAAAATTAATAACAAGTTTATCTCAAAAAAAGTATCGACAAAAGCATAATTTATTTATTGCTGAAGGGATAAAGGTAGTAAATGAGTTGCTAAACTCGTCTTTTGAAGTGGAACTAATTTTTTGTACAAATGATTTTCAAACCACGCTTCCGGAAAATAAAATTACTAGGGTTTCTGAAACTGAATTAAAAAAAATCAGCACTTTAAAATCTCCAAATAAAGTTTTAAGTTTATTTAAAATTCCGGAGGAAAAACCAATTCAAAATTCAGGATTAATACTTGCTTTAGATGCCATTAATGACCCCGGAAACTTAGGCACTATCATTCGTTTATGTGATTGGTTTGGAATTGCACAACTCATCTGTTCTAAAGATACCGTAGACTGCTATAACCAGAAGGTTGTTCAGGCCTCTATGGGGTCTTTAACTCGAATTAAAATCCAATATTTAGATTTAAAAAACTACTTCTCTGAAAGCCTATTACCCACTTTTATTGCAGATATGAACGGTGAAAATGTATACCAAACAGTTTTACCTAAAGAGGGAATTTTAATCTTGGGAAATGAAGCTAATGGAGTTTCTGAAGAAATTAAAAAGAAAATTAAACATAAAATTTCAATACCAAGATTTGGAGAAACCCAAAAAACTGAAAGTCTAAATGTTGCAACGGCGGCTGCTATTTTAATTAGTGAGTTTAAACGCAATCTTTAGTTTCTAAGACAAGGAAATGTTTTAGAAATTTTATAAACGAAAAGACTTACTCAAAAGCGAAATTTAAAAATACCCCACGCGTCCCTAAAAAATTAATAGGATCCGTCCATTTACTTGGTCCGTTTAAGGAATCGTCATATTTAATTTCATTGTTAATAGCAAAAACGCCCCGAATTGAAGGAGAAAACTTAAAGTAATACAAATAGAAATCTATACCGATACCAACTTCATACATGAAATTATGAGTTTTGGTTCTAAATTGATTGGAAAAATTATCTTCACCTTTCTCATTGCTAGAAAAATTATAGTCGTAGGAAATTCCTCCTAATACGTACGGGCGAATGTTTTTATATCTATCGGTACTAAATTTAAAAAGCAAAGGAATGTGTAAGTATGTAGAAGCAACCTCTCGAATGCTGTCTCGTGGATTATCATCAATTGTCGTTAAATGATTGAACATTATTTTTTTAGAATTGCTAACCAAACCGGGTTCCAAACGCAAATTTAAATTTTTATGCAACCGTAAATCTACAATTAAACCAACATTAAAACCTGTTGCTGGTACTACGGTAATATCCGTATCAAGGGAGGTATCTTTTAAATTTAATTTAAAATCGTTTTGATTCAAACCCAAATAAAAACCGAAATGCAAGGGTCTTTCGTCAAAAGTTGGCAAGTACGCTATGCGCTCTCTTTGTGCAAAAAAAGAGCAAGAAAAGAATACTGCAAAACCCAAAAACAAAACTCTTTTACTCCTCATTATTTACGCGCTGTATAAATAGTAGCAACCCCAAAAGTTACAGGGGTATATTCTGTAGTAGTAAACCCATTTTTTTTTAAAATATTGTTAAAGGCTTCTCCAAATGGGAAAGAATTTGCAGATTCGGACAAATACGAGTATGCTACTTTATCTTTAGAAAAAAGTTTTCCCACAATGGGTAAAAATAAATTTGTATATAATTTATAGCCCTGTTTGAAAGGAAACCTTGTGGGATTAGAGGTTTCCAAAATAACCAAAACTCCTGTTGATTTTAAGACTCTGGCTATTTCTCTAATCCCCTTGTCTAAGTTCGCGAAATTTCGAACTCCAAAAGAAACGGTAATTGCGTCAAAGGTATTGTCATCGAATGGCATTTCCTCAGAATCACCTACAATCATTTCTATTTTATCCGTAAGATTTGCTTTGGCTATTTTTTGTTTGCCGACCGCTAACATTCCAGCTGAAATATCGAGTCCTACAATTTTATCTGTTTTTAACTTTGACATCATCATAACAAGATCTCCTGTTCCCGTAGCAATGTCTAAAATTTGTTTCGGTTGCTCCTTTCCTATAATTTCAATTACTTTTTTACGCCACTTTATGTCAATCCCTAAAGATATCACACGATTTAAGTCGTCATAATTACCGGAAATAGTATCAAACATTTGAGCAACTTGCTCTTTTTTCCCTAATTCTGAGTCTTTATACGGTTTGATTATTTTTGACATATTATATCGCTTTGGGCTTTTTGAAATTTACTTTTTTCAAATTTATTATCCGTTAATTGCAACCACTTCATTAATTTGATCTGGCAGCATTTCTTTTAATAAGTTTTCGATTCCATTTTTTAAAGTCGCGGTAGAAGAAGGACAGCCACTGCAGGCACCTTGCAAAATAACACGCACCACTTTCGTTTCTTCATCATAAGAACGAAAAGCAATATTACCTCCGTCACTTGCAACAGCAGGCTTAATATACTCGTCTAAAATATCTACAATTTGAGCTGAAATACCCTCCAAAGCTTCTTTTGGCACTTGCACTTTTTCAGTGGTGGCAACCACTTCTTCTTTTGGTAATTCTTTAATAATGGTTTTCCCATCGGCTAGATACTCTCTAATAAAAGTTCTCACTTCTCCGTAGACATCATTCCACTCGACCATATCGTATTTAGTAACAGAAATATAATTGTCTGAAATAAAAACTTGCTGTACAAATGGAAAGTTAAAAATAGCTTGTGCAAGCGGAGATGATGCACTCGCTTCATCGATGTTTTTAAACTCTACATCTGTTTGTGTCAATGCTTTGTTTGTACCAAACTTCATTACTGCAGGGTTTGGAGTCACTTCTGCATACACTTCAATCGCTTCTTTTTTTGATGTTTTTTGCTCGTTCACAACAACATTTCCACCCTTCAAATACACTTCTATTTGCTCTTTTACTTCCTCTTGAACATCCAACCATTCTAGGATATCAAAACGCTGAATTGCTATAAAGTTGGCCGTAATAAACACTTTCTTTACAAAGGGTAGGTAAAATAATTCTTGAGCTAATGGCGAGTTTTTAGCTTCATCTATATTATTAAATTCGTAACTCCCCCCATTAATTAAAATGGTACTGCTATTGTATTTTATAATGGTATTGTTGGTAGTTTCTTGTATGGTAATTTTAGTGTCTGACATGTTTCAAAAATTGAATTGCAAAATTAAGGGAAAAAAGATAGATACCGTTATTTAATAGCAATAAAACGTCAAAACTCTCAGCGAGAGAACTCCTTAAATCCTATGTAAATTAAACTAATGGCTGTGCTACTGATAAAAGCTACAAACTGATGGTTAAGGTTGTCGTAAAAATACGATTGTCTGCCTGTAATTCTATAGAATTTACGGATGGGAATTGGGCGTATGCATTATAAAAAGAAGTTCTATTATTATTACTATAGGCAAAATCTAACTTAAAATTTCCAAAATTATAGCCTCCACCAAAAGAGTATCCTTCTAAATTATCTGAATCTAAGGCAGTTGCCAAGGGAGCTTGCTCAAATCGATATCCTCCCCTGATACTAAGGTTGCTAAAACGCCACTCAGAACCAATGTTCCATGCATGTGTATTTCTTAATTCATTTTGAAAAAATTGATTTTCGTTTGAGAAATTTGCATTTGATAATTTAATATTTTGATATTTTTTATTGCTGTAATCAATACTTAACAAACCCCTTTTATTAAAAATAAATGCAGCACTTGCTGTTAATTTACTGGGCGTTTTTAACGTGTATATAAATCGCTGAGAAGGAAAATATCCTCCTGCAGTATTATCATAAATAGTGGCAGTATTGCTCACTATTATTTCTGTATCCCCCATAAAACCATCATTATCTACAATGTTGGTTTCTTCTAAAACTTCGGAAAACAATGTTGGTGTTTGATAAGACAAACCGAATCTAAAATTTTTATGTGCTTTGTATATGAAGCCCGCATTTAAGGAAAAACCTCCACCTGTAGTTTTATTTTCTTGATATAACAAGGCGTCTAACTCATTTCCATCGATGTCGTCATTAAGTTCTACTAAAGTTGATTTTTGACTAAAGTTTAAGTCATAGAAATTTAAACTGGCACCTACGTATAATTTTTCTTTGTGAATGGAAGAAAAAGCAATATTTATTTCACTTTTATCTCCTAAATAATTCGTGTTAAAACGTTGCTCTTGCGCTTGATCGTAGTTTAGCGGTACCTCATTAGCATCTAATGGGTATTCGGTAAAAGTGGCAATTCCACTATTTCCACTAGCATTAAAACTATTGGAAAAATCCTTGGTAATCCGATAGTTAATACCCAAAACAAATTTACTCCAATCAGATTTTTTAGCACTCTTAAACACCAATACTGCTCCCGCTTGAGAGATCTTAAAAAACTGGTTTTCAGTATTGATAGAAGTCCCATAATAATTAGACTCAATGGCAGTATTCCGTGAATTAAAGGAACCTGAAAAATAGCTATTATTGAAAAGAGCCAAGCCTGCAGGGTTTATATTCATCACAGAGATATCTCCACCTAAAGCACCAAACGCGCCACCCATTGCAGCAGCTCTCGCGGTGGTATTTGCAGCGTCTTGAGAAAAGAGCAATGCTAGCTCTTGGTATCCTAAAGATTGCGCGTAGGAGGTTATGGTCAAGGCAAAAAATGCCGATGATATTATAAATTTTCTCATTTTAATGTTTTTCTAATGATGTAATAATTTAGTTGTTTCTTCTGCTACCTGATGAGGACGAACTTCCACGAGAACTACTTCTTGATGAAGACGAACTTCCTCTACTGGACGAAGAACTGCTGGATGGGCTTCTTGATGAAGACGAACTTCTTCTGCTAGACGAAGAACTGCTCGATGGGCTTCTTGTTGAAGAAGAGCTTCTTCTGCTAGATGAAGAACTGCTCGATGGGCTTCTTGTTGCAGAGGAGCTTCTTCTGATAGATGAAGAACTGCTCGATGGGCTTCCTGCTGAAGACGAACGTCTTTTAGTTGCTGAAGTAGCATTTCCGGCGGACGTTCTTCCACTAGCCGTATTTACCTTCACCCTTTTTGAATTGAGCTTTCTTATTGCATTGCTTGTAGCGGTATTTCTCCTACTTCTTGAACTAACCACTGCATTCCTTGAGTTTGTATTAGCTCTACTATCATTGCTATTATACCAAGGTCTTCTTTGGTTTCTTGTATTGCGATAGTAACTATTGTTGTACTGTTGGTGAAAAGCATACGGATTTACAAAACCGCCGTAATATGGATTATTAAATCCCCATCCAAATCCTACATGATTTTGATATGAATTCCAATAAGGATTGAAACCCCCGTTATTAAAACCATTATTCCATCCCCATCTATTGCCATAGCCCCAATTATTAAAACCATTATTCATTCCCCATCTATTACCATAACCCCAATTATTCCAACCAAAGTTATTGAAACCGAAATCGTTCCAATAAGGATCATTTCTTAAATTCACATGAACAACTACATCGTTCGCATTGTTACTACCCCATGAAGAATTTGTATTGTAATTTAAAGCGTCTTCTTGATACGCAGCATCTTGAGAATTATAGGCATCGACATCTGTGAAAATAGCGTTCTCATTTTCATAATCAAGACGTTCTAGCTCCTTTGTGAAATATTCATTATCATAATTTTCATACGCTTTATCAGACACCATAATAATTTTCTTATTTTCTTGCGCACTGGCATCACTTCCGTAGATTCCGTCTTCGGTATATACGCTTTGATAAGTTCCACAAGAGACTAAAAATAAATTAACAATTGCAAAGAATATAAATTGAGCCGTAATTGTTTTTTTAGAAGAGTTTTTCATGTTTATAAATTTTTAGTATTCAAATTAAATCAACCTACACCTGTTAAACAAAAAAAACTAAAGTTTACTTGGTCTCTAACCTTTTTGTAGTAGTTTTGTATTGTTTTTTAAAACTGTAGCATTCTTTTAATATAAATTCAATATAAAGGTACCAATATTTGTGCCAAACTTTTTATTATGAGTAAACATTTAACAAAAAGGGCCGACGATTATTCGAAGTGGTATAACGAATTAGTTGTAAAAGCTGATTTAGCAGAAAACTCCGCCGTTAGAGGCTGTATGGTTATAAAACCATATGGTTTTGCTATTTGGGAAAAAATGCAAGCAGAGCTGGATCGGATGTTTAAAGAAACAGGACATCAAAATGCCTACTTTCCTCTTTTTGTTCCTAAAAGTCTATTTGAAGCAGAAGAAAAAAATGCAGAAGGGTTTGCAAAAGAATGTGCTGTAGTTACGCATTATCGTTTGCAAAATGACCCTGACAACCCCGGAAAACTTAGAGTAGATCCAGAAGCTAAATTAGAAGAAGAATTGGTTGTTAGACCCACTTCTGAAGCAATTATATGGAGCACTTACAAAGGATGGATACAATCATACAGAGATTTGCCTTTATTAATAAATCAATGGGCAAATGTTGTACGTTGGGAAATGCGAACTCGTTTATTTTTAAGAACTGCAGAGTTTTTATGGCAAGAAGGTCATACTGCACATGCCACAAAAACAGAAGCAATTGCAGAAGCGCAGCAAATGCAGGAAGTATATGCAACTTTTGCTGAAGAGTATATGGCAATGCCAGTTATCAAAGGTTCAAAATCTGACAGCGAACGTTTTGCAGGCGCAGAAGACACCTTAACTATTGAAGCATTAATGCAAGATGGTAAAGCCTTACAAGCTGGTACAAGTCATTTTTTAGGTCAAAATTTTGCAAAAGCTTTTGATGTAAAATTCACTTCTAAAGAAGGAAAAAAAGAACACGTGTGGGCTACTTCATGGGGCGTCTCTACTCGTTTAATCGGTGGTTTAATTATGACCCATTCTGATGATAGTGGCTTAGTTTTACCTCCAAAATTAGCTCCAATACAGGTTGTAATTATCCCGATCTATAAGGATGAAACACAATTAGAAGCAATTTCAGAGAAAGTAGCCGTGTTTGTAAATCAATTGCGTGGAAAAGGCGTTTCTGTAAAGTTTGACGATAGAGATACGTATAGACCTGGAGCGAAATTTGCAGAATACGAATTAAAAGGAGTCCCTATTAGAATTGCTGTAGGAAATAGAGATTTAGAAAACGGTACGGTAGAAATTGCAAGAAGAGACACTTTTGAGAAACAAACGGTGGCTCAAAATGAGGTGGTAGATTTTGTAAGTGACCTTTTAGAAAAAATTCAGCAAAACTTATTTAGCAAAGCCATTAACTTCAGAGCGGACAACACAACTTCTGTAGATAATTTTGAGGATTTCAAGACCACCATAAAAAATAAAGGAGGATTTGTTTCTGCACATTGGGATGGAACAGAGGAAACTGAAAACAAAATAAAAGCCCAAACAAAAGCAACGATAAGGTGCATCCCTAATGAAGCAAAAGAAGAAATTGGTGTATGCGTATTTAGTGGAAAGCCGTCTTCTAAAAGGGTGCTTTTTGCAAAGGCTTATTAAATTCAAAAAAAAAACATTTTTTTTTGAAAAATTATTGCAGAATTTAAAAAACGTTGTATATTTGCACCCGCAATTAAGGCATACTTAATTGTTCTGGTCCGTTCGTCTAGGGGTTAGGACGCATGGTTTTCATCCATGTAACACGGGTTCGATTCCCGTACGGACTACAAAAGTTTTAATAAAAAAACGAAACAAAAGTTATGGCAAATCACAAGTCAGCATTAAAAAGAATTAGAAGTAACGAAGCTAAAAAGCTACGCAACAAATACCAGCACAAGACAACAAGAAATGCTGTTAGAGATTTACGCACAGTAGAAGACAAAAAAGAAGCAGAAGGGAAACTAAATGCTGTAATTTCTATGTTAGACAAGTTGGCTAAAAACAACATTATTCATAAGAATAAAGCTGCCAATATCAAATCTAAATTAACGAAGCACGTATCTGCGTTGTAAGTTTTTACTTCTTAAATAATTAAAAAAAACCTAAGTATTTTATTTGGGTTTTTTTTGTTTAAAACAGTTACTATAAAGAGCCTCTTTTAATAAAAATAGTTCTCCATTTCTAACTTAAAAAACTTTAGCTATTTCCTCCTTCGTCCACTAAAATAATTTCTTTCGACCAAATAGGATTGCTCTTCCTCCTATTACTTTTTGTTATCAGTATTCAACAAAACAATAATCCTCTCTAAGAAAGACCAATCATTCTTTCTTTCACCTTTACCTACAAGTCATGATTTTTATGAGCATCCAATCGAATAAAAATAAAGAGTAGAATTGTAAAACCCCATAAGGAGGAACCTCCATAACTAAAGAAAGGCAGTGGAATTCCAACAGTTGGTAACAAACCTATGACCATTCCAATATTTACAATTACATGAAAAAATAAAATTGAGGCCAAGCTATATCCATAAATCCGCCCAAACTTATTTGCATGTGTTTCCGCTAAATAAAGAATGCGATACAACATGAGCATAAATAAAATAATCACGAAAGAACTACCTAAGAACCCCCACTCTTCCCCTATTACGCTAAAAATATAATCTGTATGCTGCTCTGGCACAAAGTCTCCCTGAGTTAAATCCCCTTTTAAAAACCCTTTCCCATTAAACCCACCTGAACCAATGGTCAATTCCGACTGATAAGAGTTATATCCGATACCTTGATTGTCTTTCTTTAAACCGAGAAGAACCTCAAAACGATCGCGGTGATGTTGCTTAAAAACGGTACTATAAGTGAATCCAGTTCCGACAATAAAAACAGCAATGACAGCGTATAACGCTATAATTTTATACCAGTTAAAACGCAAGAAACGCCTCCCTCCTCTATAAATCGCATACACAGTAAAAATACTAAGCACTATAAATAAAATTGACAAGACCCATGGAACTCCAAATAAAATGGTAAGGATAAATAAAACAATCACCACAACTCCTAAAATAAGATAATTTAAAGTGAGTCCTTCTCGATGCAATACCAAGAAAAAAGACAAATAGATGAGTGCAGAACCCACATCTGGCTGAAGTGTGATTAAAAAAGCTGGGGCAAATATAATAACAAAGGCCTTAATTTGATTTTTAACTAACTTAAAACTATACTGCCTGTCACTCATTAGTTTTGCAACTGCCAATGCTGTAAATGCCTTTACAAACTCTGAAGGTTGAAGACCCAATACTCCAAAATTATACCAAGAGGTAGCACCATTAATTGTTTTTCCAAAAAGAAATAACCCAATAAGCGTCCCTAAAGAGAGAATATAAAATATTCCTGAAAACTTTTCATAGAACTCAGAGTTAAAAAAAAGAATTGTAATAATTAAGGGAATTGTTAGAAAAATAAAGATAAGCTGCTTCCCATATCTAGTTGAAAAACTTAGCAACTCAATATTCTGATCTGTTTTTGACGCAGAATAAATATTTAACCAACCAAAACTAACTAACACTATAAAAATAAGTACCAAAAGCCAGTCAATACCCGCAAAAATATTATTTCGTTCCCTTCTCAATTTCCATTTTTTTAGGGATTAATTTATCGTACTCACCCTGCAAGCTTATACTCAGCATATTCTTCTCTCTATACTGTGTTGCTTTAGAAATTTCACCATTTAAATACTGCTCTATCAAAAGACTAGAAATAGGAGCTGCAATGGTTGAACCATACCCACCATTTTCTACAAAAATAGCAAGCGCAATTTTTGGATTATCTTTTGGAGCAAATGCCACTAAAATAGAATGATCTTCTAATTTTATTCTTTTCCCATTCACCACAGCATAATTCTCTGATGTCCCTGTCTTTCCACAAATTTCAATTCCCTTAACCTGACTCCACCTACCTGTTCCTGTTTTAAAAACTTCGTGCATCGCTTCTATTACTGGGGAAAAATGTATCATATCAATAGTTGTTTGTTTTTTCTTTGTAAAATCAGAGAATTCTATTGGGCTTTTATTTACTTCCTTTAGAATATGGGGCGTATAAAAAAATCCTTTATTTGCGATTGCAGCCGTAAAATTAGCCAATTGAATTGGGGTTGTTTGAACTTCTCCTTGTCCAATAGCATTTGAAATGTTTGTAGAGGCATTCCAAGAGTATCTATACATATTATCATAATACTTTCCTGTAGGTATTAAGCCAGGACTTCCCTGCGGTAAATCATACCCTAAATAATTCCCCAAACCAAAACTTTTAACATGTGCACTCCATGCGTCCAAACCTTCAGATGGTTTGTTGTTTTTTTGAATGATTCTCTTATACGCATTAGAAAAATAACTATTGCACGATCTCGCAATGGCTGTTTTTAATTTTATTGGTTTGCCATAAATTCCACAATGACATCCCATAAACTCATTTGCCCTGCCACCATATCTATAACCGTTGTAGCAGTAAAAAGGAGTTTTCCTTGTAATAACGCCCTCTTGTAATCCAATTAAAGCATTCATCATTTTAAAAGGAGATCCAGGAGGATAGGAGGCTTTTAAGCTTCTATCATATGTTGGTTTCTCTAAGTTTTCAGGATCCATTAAAATGACTGAATTTTGAGATCTTTTTCTACCAACCAACATGTTTGGATTATATGAAGGAGCAGTAACTAGGGCTAAAATCTCACCAGAAGAGGGCTCAATGGCAACAATACCTCCTCTTTTACCCGTCATTAACTTTTGAGCATATTGCTGAAGTTTAATATCTAATGTTAACTTTAAGTCTTTGCCATTTTGCGCCAATGTATCTTTGTCTCCATTCTTGAAAGAACCGGTAACTTTATTAAAATTATTTCTAGTAAAATATTTTTTTCCTTTTCTACCTCTTAAAAAATCTTCGTATTGTTTTTCTATACCATCTTTACCGATTAACTCCCCTGCTTGATAATAGCTATTTGTCTTTGCAAGTTGTTCGTTGACTTCGCCAATATATCCTAAAACGTTGGCTGCAGCATTTATAGGGTACTCTCTAATAATTCTTTTCTGAATAAAAAATCCGTGATACTTATGAAGCTTTTCTTGAAAAAATGCAAAATCTTCCTTTGCTAACTGCTTTAAGAAAACAGAGGGTAGGTAAGAAGCAAATGCATCTGCCTTGTAATATCTCCTTAAAAAATCTTCTTTATTAATTTTTAATAGCTTACACAATTCTAGTGTATCTAAAGAGGCTACTTGATTTGGCTGCACCATAACATCATAAGAGATCTGATTTGCAACCAACAAAACATCGTTTCTATCATAAATATAACCTCTTTCTGGATAATCATATTCGGTCTTTACTGCAGCGTTATGAATTGGATCATATCTTTCGCCCCTAATTATTTGAAGCTGAAATAGGCGGCCTATAAACACTACACCTACAATTGTAATTAAAAAGTAAAATAAAAAACTTTTTTGCATTATTGTTTTTTAGAAAAAATATAGACTACGAGGAAATAAAGTACCAGCGTAAAAATACTTGAATATAATGTATTTAGTAATACCTGTGAAAAATTCTCAAAGCTCAAGTTAGCAAAAGAAAATAATATAAAATGATGAACCAGCGTTAAACTTGTGACATAATTGAACTTCTTTCCAAAAGGTTCCAAACTTAAATTAAAAAAAGGATAATCCACTTCATATTTACTAAAAAAAACTTTGACAAAGAACAGTCTAAAATAAGCAATTGTTAGGGTTGCCGATGCATGAATTCCACCAGAGTCAGAAAAAACATCAATACTTAACCCCAATAAAAAGGCGATGAATAAAAAACTAAATCTGTCTTTTTTCAAGGGAAATAAAAAGAGAAAAATAATATATAAATATGGGTTCACGTACCCTAAGAAAAAAATATTGTTTAATACAAAAACCTGCAATAGGACTAAAAACAAAAAAAGAAGTGCGAAGTAGATTGTCTTACTCATTTACAGTGTTTTCTATCTGTTTAATTTCATATTTATGCAAGTTCTTAATAACATACACCGGCCCAACATTACTCATGTCATTAAATAATTTCACATCAATCACGTTGTCTACAGCAGTGTCATTATTAATACCAACAACCTTTCCAATCAAAATTCCCTCTGGGAAAATAGTAGATTTTCCGTCCGTTTCTATAGTATCCCCAATTTTTACTGGAGCTTGCCTTGGAATATCTGTTAATTGCAGTACTCTATAATCTCGTCCATCCCACTTTAAAGAGCCAAAATACCTACTGTCTTTTAACCGTGCATTTAATTTTGAGTTTTTATTCAGAACGGATTGGACTCTTGTGTAGTTCGGAGAAACTGTTTCCGTAATTCCGATAATTCCTTTCCCGTTAACAACTGCCATTTCTTTATATAGACTATCATTTCTGCCCTTATCAAGCGTTAGAAAGTTAAACGCCCTCGTAAAGTTGTTGTTGATAATTTTAGCACTGGAAAAAGTATATTTTTGGAAGTATTTTAATGTGTCTACCAGAGTTGAATCTGAAAGGATGGTAATTTTTTGTCTTCGTCGTAAGCGATTTCTGAGGTCTGTGTTCTCCAATAATAATTCATTATTTACATCTTTCAAACTGAAATACTCAGAAACACTAAAGGCTTGATTATATAAACTACTAGTCACAGCACTTGCAGAAGTTACATATTTACTTTTATGAAAGTTCAAATTATTAAAAATAAGTGACAAGGCGGCGCATTGCAACAATAGAAAGAATAAAAAATATTTAAACTTTCGAAAAAAATAAATAAGTTGTTGCATTTGTTAAAGCGTCTAAAAGATTATTTCATCAATACATTTTTGTATTTATCTAATTCTTTTAGAGCAATTCCAGTCCCTCGAACTACTGCTCTTAATGGGTCTTCCGCAACGTACACCGGTAGATCTGTTTTTCTTGACAGTCTTTTGTCTAAACCTCTTAACATAGAACCTCCTCCCGCTAAATAAATACCACTATTATAGATATCTGCAGCTAACTCTGGCGGTGTTTTTGACAGCGTTTCCATCACAGCATCTTCTATCCTTAAAATAGATTTATCTAATGCTTTTGCAATCTCTCTGTAAGAAACTTGCACTTGTTTTGGCTTTCCGCTTAGTAAATCTCTCCCTTGAACCAACATGTCTTCTGGTGGAGTTTCTAAATCTTCTGTAGCTGCACCAATAGTGATTTTAACTTTTTCCGCAGTTGTTTCACCCACATGTAAATTGTGCTGCGTGCGCATATAATACATGATATCATTTGTAAAAAGATCCCCTGCAACTTTTACAGATTGGTCACAAACAATACCAGCTAAAGCGATGACTGCAATTTCCGTTGTTCCTCCTCCAATATCAATAATCATATTCCCTTTCGGCTCCATAATGTCGATACCTACACCAATTGCAGCTGCCATAGGCTCATAAATTAAATAGATTTCTTTGGCATTCATATGCTTTGCTGAATCCCTAACAGCTCTCTTTTCCACCTCTGTAATTCCAGATGGAATGCATATAACCATACGCAATGCTGGTGGAAACAACTTCTTTTTAATCGATGGAATCTGTTTCACAAATTCCTTAATCATTTCTTCAGACGCTTGGAAATCGGCAATAACACCATCTTTTAAAGGACGAATTGTTTTTATATTTTCATGGGTTTTCCCTTGCATTAGATTGGCTTCTTTCCCAATTGCAATAATTTTACCGGTAGTTCTATCTCTTGCTACGATAGAAGGACTGTCAATAACCACTTTTCCTTTGTGAATTATTAATGTATTTGCGGTTCCTAAGTCAATCGCAATATCTTCCGTCATAAAATCAAAAAAACCCATAAAATATTTTTGTTATGTTATTTAACTCCTATCGATGCCCTCACAAATTTACTAAATTTCTGAATGCAAACCACGTATAAATAATTAATGTTTAAAATGTCTAATTCCAGTCATGACCATTGACAAGTTGTTCTTGTTACAATAATCAATACTCAGCTGATCTTTGATAGAACCTCCTGGCTGAATTACACTTTTTATACCGGCTTTATCTGCAATTTCGACACAGTCAGGGAAAGGAAAAAACGCATCACTTGCCATTACACATCCATTTAAATCAAATTTAAAAGAATTTGCTTTTTCAATTGCCTGGTTTAAAGCATCTACTCTGCTTGTCTGCCCAGTTCCTCCTGCCAATAACTGCTTATTCTTTACTAAAATAATTGTATTTGACTTGGTATTTTTACAAAGCTTAGAAGCAAACAATAAATCTTCTAACTCACTTTCTGAAGGTCTTGTGTCCGTTGCGTATTTCAAATCTTTTAAAGTATCTGTTATACTGTCTTTGTCTTGAACCAAATTTCCATTTAAACAAGTTCTAATCGAGGTAGTTGGCAACACGACTTCTTTTTGGATTAGAATAATTCTATTCTTCTTTCCTTTTAAGATTGAAAGTGCTGCTGCCGAGTAACTTGGTGCTATTACAACTTCGCAAAAAAGCTTATGGATTTCGGTTGCTGTGGCTGCATCTATTTCCATATTTGCAATCAAAACACCTCCAAAAGCGGAAATAGGATCTCCTGCTAAAGCGTCTACATAGGCTTGCTGAATGGTATCTCTTTGCGAAAATCCACATGCATTGTTGTGCTTTAAAATAGCAAAAGTGGGCGCCTCTCCTTTAAATTCGGCTATTAAGTTCACAGCAGCATCTACATCCAATAAATTGTTATAACTTAATTCTTTACCGTGTAATTTATCAAAAATCGCCTCTAAATCTCCGAAGAAATATCCTTTTTGATGTGGATTCTCGCCATACCTTAATATCTGTGCATTTGTTTCACTTACCTTTAATACAGGCACTTCACCTGCATTAAAGTAATTGAAAATAGCCGTATCGTAGTGTGAAGAAATATTAAAAGATTTTGCAGCAAACTCCTTTCTCTGCTCGATAGAAGTTATTCCATTATCTGCTGTTAATATTTCTAAAAAAGCGGCATACTGATCCATTGATGAAATGGTAAAAGTATCTTTAAAGTTTTTTGCGGAAGCCCTAATTAAAGAAATGCCACCAATATCAATTTTTTCTACAATCTCCTCCTCTGAAGCTCCTGAAGAAACTGTTTTTTCAAATGGATATAAATCCACAATTACCAAATCTATTTGAGGAATGTTAAATTTTTCTAACTGTGCGATATCCCCTTTGTGATCTTGTCTATTTAAAATCCCACCAAAAACTTTTGGATGTAATGTTTTTACCCTTCCTCCCAAAATAGAAGGATACGAAGTTACCTCCTCAACAGGCACCACAGGAATTCCTAATTCTTTAATAAATTTCTCTGTACCTCCTGTAGAATAAATAGTAATGTTTAATTGATTTAATTTTTTTACAATAGGCTCTAAACCATCTTTGTGAAATACCGAAATTAATGCGGATTTAATTGTTTTTGAAGTGCTCATTTAGTTGTGTAGTTAGGCTAACAAAGCTAAGAAAACTCTAAGGTTACTACAATAGTAAATTTATAAAAAATCACGAACCAATTAAGGACGCGTTTCTGCAATATATGATTGAATAAAATTGTTGTAGATGGTAATTTCGAGAAAACAAAACAGTGTTTAACAAGAAGTTTCATAACACTAAAGACACTATAAACAAGCCACTAGTTTTTAATTTTGTTAGCACCATATGGAGTCTTGCGAAATATTTATTCTAGATATTTAAAAACTCTATAAAACGAAGAAAGCAAGTTGCTAGGAATTTTTTCTATTCTAAATAATTTTTTTTGAAACAACACAAAAAACCAATATTAAAAACTTACTCACTATTTTCTAAAAAGTTTCGAAACCATTCTGTAAATTTTTCTTTAAATTTTCTTACATTTTTTGGTGGTCTTTCTTCCACACAAGAGAAACTATTCTCTCTTTTGGAAATTGTTTTTGAATGCGGTACTTTCATTATTTAGGGGAGTTTAATGATTCAAAAAAAATAAAAAATTTCTTTCTCAAATGTATAACAAAAAATGAAAGCTATCAATCCCTGAAAACAGTGTTTTTAAAGCTTGTATTTGGTATACTAGTTTATAAAATTTTTGCTACTTTTTTACAAATAAACTCCAAAAATTCCTCATCATCGGCAGTAAAAATATTGGCTGTATGGGAATCAATATCTATCTGACCCACATTTTGATCGTTTACAAAAATTGGAATTACAATCTCAGACTTCACCTTCCATCCACAAGAAATATAGTTTTCCTGCTCAGAGACATCTTGCACTACGAAATTCTTATTACTTACCGCTACTTGACCACAAATTCCTTTCCCAAAAGGGATGATGGTATGCTCAGTTTCCTCCCCAGTATATTGCGCTAATTTTAACTCATTCTTGTCTTCGTTTTTAAAATAAAAACCAACCCAGTCATAATGTAATATTTCACGTTCTAACAAATCACAAATTGCTTGTAAATTGAACCCTGTAGTGTTTTTTTTAGAAAGTAATGCATTCACTTTTTCTTTTAATATTTCTAATTTCATAACCCTTTTTTTGATATTGCTAACATAAATAAATTCCAGTTGTATTTCGCATAAATACGCATTGAATACTAATAAATATGAATGATTTAGATACGTTTTAAAGAAACACGCTAATTATCAAACAATTTAACAAAAGGTTTACATTTGTAATTGTAAATTTATAACTTGTATTAAAAGCACTCTCATTAAAATAACCGCTAGTCTGCTACCATTACTGATGCTACTTTCAACCTTGTCTCTCTTTGCTGAGCGCCACGATTGTAGTGACTTTTTAGTACATACTTCATTTACAGTACAAATAACTAATTGTGGTATAACAATGTCACAAAAAACAGCTATGAAGAAGTATTGTTTTGATTATTTTAACATATACCAATGAAAAAATATATTATTAGTGGCTTTTTATTACTAGCACCCATGCTTGTTCCTGCTCAAACTAGCTTGAAAGGGATGATTATGGATGTACAAAATCCTAAAGATAATTTAGGTGTTTCTGGAGCGACTGTTAATTGGTTGGATACGAATATTGGAGCAATCACCAATAATAAAGGTTGGTTTACCTTACCCTATGACACCCAATTTAAAAAATTAATTGTAAGTTATATTGGATATAAAACAGACACTATAACAATTTCTAATACAACTCCAATTCATCATTTCATCACCTTAGAAACGGAGCTCAACGAAATCACAATTCGAAGTAAACGAAATGCGGTTCAAAAATCTTTGCTAGCAACTGCCAATACTTTTACCATTAACAATGACGAGTTGCTAAAAGCTGCCTGTTGTAATTTAGCAGAAAGTTTTGAAACAAACCCGTCTATAGACGTTAGCTTTTCTGACGCGCTAACTGGAACACGTCAAATACAGATGCTCGGGTTAAAGAGTCCATATTTACAAATTATGCAAGAGAACATCCCTTCTATAAGGGGGGCGGCTCAAGCATTTGGACTAACATTTACGCCAGGAACCTGGGTGGAAAGCATCCAAATCACCAAAGGTGCAGGTTCTGTTGTAAACGGTTTCGAAAGCATCTCGGGACAGATAAATGCCGAACTGGTAAAACCTTTTTCTGACGCTGCATTCTTTTTAAACGCGTATAGTTCTCTGAATGGGAGACTAGAATTAAATACCCATTTAAACAAAAGAATTTCAGAAAAATGGCAAACAGGTCTTTATATTCACGGAAATTATAGAGGTGATAAATTTGATAAAAACAACGATGGTTTTTTAGATGCACCACTGGCAAATCAAATAAATGTGATGAACCGTTGGCAATACACAGATGCACAAAATGGTTGGGTTAGCTTTATAACTGCTCGGTTTTTAAATGACGAGAAACAAACAGGAGAACTCAATTTTAATTCAGAAACAGACCAGGGAACTGCAAATCTTTGGGGAAGTGAAATTGATACAAAGCGATTTGAAACCTCAGCCAAATTAGGATATGTTTTTCCTGATTTACCATACCAAAGCTTAGGGCTACAGCTAGCGTATAGCAAACACCAACAAGATTCTTATTTTGGATTAAATAGCTATGATATTCAACACGAAAGCTTGTATTCTAATTTCCTTTTCCACTCTATTATCAATGACACTCGAAACAAGTTTAAAACAGGAGTCAACTTCACTTATGATAAATACAATGAGCTTGTTAACAAAACGATTTATAATCGAAAAGAAAATTCGTTGGGCGCTTTTTTCGAATATGCTTTTGATAATTTAGATGATTTTAGCCTAACCGCTGGACTTCGAATAGATACTCATAACCTACTTGGAACCTTTATAACACCAAGAATGCATTTAAGATACGTTCCTTGGAAAAAAAGTGTGCTTAGAGCTTCTGTAGGAAGAGGTAAGAGAAGCGCAAATATTTTTGCTGAAAACCAACAAGTATTTGCAAGTTCTAGAGGTAATAAAGGAAATATTAACATTGACAATACCAATGGAAATATCTACGGATTAAATCCAGAAATTGCCTGGAACTTTGGAATTTCCTATTTACAGAAATTCAATTTATTTGATAAAAAAGGAGATGTTACGTTTGATTTTTACAGAACAGATTTCAGCAATCAAGTTGTTGTCGACTGGGAAAATCCTCAAGAAATTTCTTTTTATAACCTTGAAGGAAAAAGTATTGCGGATAGTTTTCAGGTAGAAGTAAATTATGAATTAATAGAAAGCTTAAGTCTGAGAACCGCCTTCAAATATTTTGATATTTCAACAAATTATAAGGGTGGGAAACTGCAAAAACCGCTGCAGCCAAATAAGCGCTTTTTTGCAAATATTTCTTATGAAACAAAATTAAATGGTAACAAGGCGCAATGGAAAATTGACGTAACCTTTAATAATATTGGTCGACAAAGATTGCCGAGTACAGCCTCTAATCCAGTAAGCTATCGACTAACAACTCATTCTGAAAGCTATAGCTTGTTAAATTCTCAAATCACAAAAGTATTCTCGAATAGATTTGAAGTCTATTTTGGAGGAGAAAATATTACAAACTTTCAACAGAAGAATCCTATTCTTGCAAGCGATACTCCTTTTGGACCTAATTTTGACACAACGATTGTATATGCCCCTATTTTCGGACGTGCAATCTATGCTGGACTTCGTTTTAAAATAAAATAAAATTTTGAGAAACTTTCAGCATATCTATTAATTTAAAAAAACAAATCATAAAACAGAAAACAAATGAAAAAAGCAGTATTTATATTCAGTATATTTTTGATTGGTTTCTCCACTCGAGGACAACAAGTAGAAAAGAAAAAAAATGCTAAAATTGCTTTTGAAGTAGACGGTATCTGCGGCATGTGTAAAAAACGTATTGAAACTGCAGCCTTAAAAACTAAAGGTATAAAATTTGCTATTTGGGACGTAAAAACACACCAATTAAATGTTATTTTAAATGAACAAAAAACAAGTTTAAAAATACTAAAAACAAACATTTCCTCTGCTGGTCATGATATTAAAGGTTTTATAGCCACGGAAGAAGCCTATGCCTCAGTGCATCCATGTTGTAAGTATCGAGACAATAAAATCGTATTAGAACACTCCGGTGCTCTCAAAAAAGAGAAAAAATAGAAAATAAAAAAAGCCTCACAATAGATATTGTGAGGCTTTTTTTATTTGCAATATGTTTCTATGTTTTAGCTGCGGAAAATGACCAACAACGCAACTCATAAACTCTTTTTAGTATCTGTAATGCTCTGGTTTGAAAGGTCCTTTTGGAGTCACACCAATATATGTAGCTTGATCTTCGCGTAATTCTGTTAACTCTACACCTATTTTAGCTAAATGTAAAAATGCCACTTTTTCATCTAAATGTTTTGGCAACATAAAGACATCGTTTCCATAAGCTGCTGCATTTTTCCAAAGTTCAATTTGAGCCAAAGTTTGGTTTGTAAATGAATTCGACATTACAAAACTTGGATGGCCAGTTGCACAGCCTAAATTTACCAAACGTCCTTCTGCAAGCAAAATGATGTCCTTTCCGTTGATGTTATATTTGTCTACTTGTGGTTTAATAGTATCCTTTGTATGTCCATGATTTTTATTTAACCAAGCCATATCAATTTCATTATCAAAATGACCAATATTACATACAATTACCTTGTCTTTCATTGCTTCAAAATGACGGGCTTGTATAATATCTTTATTCCCTGTGGTCGTAATTACAATGTCAGAATTTGCTACAACAGTCTCTAATCTTTTTACTTCAAAACCATCCATTGCTGCTTGTAAAGCACAGATAGGATCAATTTCAGTAACTGTTACAATAGAACCTGCTCCCTTAAAAGAGGCCGCTGTTCCTTTACCTACATCTCCATATCCACAAACGGTTACACGTTTTCCTGCTAACATCGTATCTGTTGCTCTTCGAATTGCATCTACTGCAGATTCTTTACAACCGTACTTATTGTCAAATTTAGATTTCGTAACGGAATCATTTACATTGATCGCTGGCATTGGTAACGTTCCATTTTTCACTCTTTCATACAGCCTGTGAACTCCCGTTGTTGTTTCTTCTGACAACCCGTTAATCCCTGCTGCTAATTCTGGATATCTATCCAAAACCATATTAGTTAAATCTCCTCCATCATCTAGAATCATATTTAATGGTTGTTTGTCTTCACCAAAAAACAAGGTTTGCTCAATACACCAGTCGAATTCCTCTTCTGTCATATCTTTCCAGGCATAGACTGCTGTTCCTGCACCCGCAATTGCAGCTGCAGCCTGATCTTGTGTAGAGAAAATATTACAAGAACTCCAAGTAACTTCAGCGCCTAAAGCCTGTAATGTTTCAATCAAGACCGCTGTTTGAATGGTCATATGCAAACAACCCGCAATTCGTGCTCCTTTTAAAGGTTGCTCATTTTTATACTCTTCTCTCAAAGACATCAGTCCTGGCATTTCTGCTTCTGCCAGATGAATTTCTTTCCTACCCCAATCTGCTAAAGAAATATCTTTCACTTTAAATGGTACGTACGTGGCTGTTTTAGTGCTCATATTTTGTATATTTATGTTCTAATTTTTCGAACTGCAAAGTTACGACATCTATTCCAAAAAAGTATGCCTCTTTACAAAAGTTTAACGGTTGACAACAAGACAAAAGTGCTCATCTGGAAAATTGAGGAAACCTTTAACGAATTAAACACAAACGTTTTACTAACAAAAAACAGTCAAGCGCGTTTAAATAGCATGAAATCTCAATTGCATCAGCGTGGATTTTTAAGTGTGCGTCATTTATTAAAAGAAGCCGGCTACTCCGATTCCGATGTAGTTTATGATGCCTACGGGAAGCCTCATTTAAAAGATGGGAGGTTCATTTCAATCACCCATTCCTATACTTTTTCGGGGATCATCGTCTCTGACGAAAAGCCCGTAGGTATTGATATTGAAAAACAACGAGAAAAAATATTAAAAATAGCCCACAAATTCACCCCATTTGAAGAATACAAAACAATTGCAAATCATGAAGCATTAATTAGTAAACTAACCATTGTTTGGGGGGCGAAAGAAAGTTTATATAAAATATATGGAAAGAAAAGTTTACTCTTTTTACACCATATCTTTATTGAAGACTTTAATTTTGCTGATGAAAAAACAACAGGAACTATTCGATATGAAGGAAAAACAGCTACCTATCAAATATTCTTTTTAGAATTTGATGGGTTTACTTGTGTATACGCAATTTAAATGTTCTTTTTTGAAATATAAACAAGACTAATAGAGAGAAATTCTTAAATTTGTATGCTCAATTATAATAGATGCTAGAAACTTTTAACCTGCTTTTTGAACAATACAAAACCTATGAAACGATAGATATTGTACTGGAAATTATAGCGGTAATCTTTGGGTTTTTATCCGTTTGGTTTTCTAAACAGAATAAAGTTTGGGTTTTTCCAACAGGCATAATTAGTACCGCCATATTTGTACACCTACTGCTAAAATGGGCATTACTCGGTGATATGATGATCAACGTCTATTATTTTATAATGAGCATCTATGGTTGGTATGTTTGGACACGAAAAGTAGACGATACTCATTTTACACCAATTTCTAGAACATCACCTAAAGAAAAAAAGACTGCAACACTCCTTTTCTTAGCTGCATTAATTTTTGTGTGTATCGTCTATCAGATTTTTGATAAATGGAACAATTGGGTTGCCTATATAGATACCGTAACCACAGCCATTTTCTTTGTAGGTATGTGGTTAATGGCAAAACGAAAAATAGAGAATTGGATTTTCTGGATTGTTGGAGATCTAATTTCTGTACCTTTATATTTATATAAAGGATTTGCATTTACAAGCTTTCAATATTTCGGATTTACTTTTATTGCCATTTTTGGTTATTTAGCATGGAAAAAAAACTTACACAAGACCCCATTAACATCGTAAAAGTTGTTTTATTTGGCCCAGAATCGTCAGGAAAAACGACTCTTTCTCGTCACTTAGCAAGGTATTACAATACCGTTTGGGCACCAGAATTTGCACGAGACTATTTGCAGAAAAAATGGAATAATGAACGTAAAACCTGCCAGAAAGAAGACATCATTCCAATTGCTATTGGACAAATGAAATTAGAAAACAGATTGGCCAAAAGAGCAGATAAGTTACTCATTTGCGACACGGATCTTTTAGAAACAAAAGTATATTCAGAAGAATTTTATGGCGGCTTTGTAGATGAGAAATTAAATGATGCGGCAAATAAAAATGAGTATGACCTCTATTTGTTAACCTATATTGACACACCCTGGGAAGCAGATGATTTACGTGACAGACCAAAACAACGTTTAGAAATGTTTAATGCCTTCGAGCGCGCATTAAAAAATCATAAAAAAAATTACATTATCCTAAAAGGGGACAAAGAAACTCGGCTAAAAAATGCCGCAGTAGCTATTGATGAAATCATTGCTAATAAAAAGAATTTACACTCATTCTCAACTTCTTTATTAGATTTAGACGTTCCTTTTATTCCCCAAAATAATAATGAAAGTTTTTTTGACTAAAAAAAATTGAATTTATAAGAATACCAAAATTCAATATCAAAAACGGCATCAATGCATACCGAAAATATACTAAAAGAACTTGGATTTAAAGCGACTAGAAGTTCTGGTCCTGGAGGACAACACGTAAATAAAACATCTTCTAAAATTGAGTTATCCTTTAATTTAGGACATTCTCTTTCGCTCTCTGAAAACGAAAAAAAACTATTAAAAGTCAAACTTGTATCAAAATTAACGAAAGAAAATGTATTAATTATTTTCTGTGAAGAAACACGTTCTCAGCACAGAAATAAAGAAATTTCAATCAAACGTTTTTTAGAATTATTGAAAACAAATTTAATTCGTCCTAAGAAAAGACAAAAAACAAAACCTAGCAAAGGTGCTTTAAAAAGAAGGGTTGAAACTAAAAAACGAACCTCCATTAAAAAGGCACTTCGCAAAAAACCAAAATTTGATTAAAATAAATCACTTTTCTGTTTCACAATCAATTTTTCTGACTTAATTTTGTTGCGTTCTCATAAAGGGGTGCTTTAAAAAGCTGAGATCATACCCAATGAACCTAGAACAGGTAATGCTGTTTAGGGATTTTGAATGTTTTTTACAAAAAAAGTGAACTAATTTAAAGTATAAATTACTTCTTCCGATGCATAGGAAAAAGCTTTCTTCGTAGGAACAATAATTAATTATTCACTATTAATCACAAGAATAATTACCTCTTTTTATTCGTTTTAAATTTTTTAAAATGAAAAAAATATCCATTTTTTTATTCTTGTTTGTAAGTACACTTGCAAACGCACAATCCTTTACACTTTCTGGAA
>Ga0209192_10000361_pt1 | contig 47723 bp, 53 predicted proteins | sample ArcticOcean_MG_C_11_FD_187433 | JGI IMG/M metagenome (GOLD analysis project Ga0209192, IMG submission 187433) | Marine microbial communities from western Arctic Ocean - ArcticOcean_MG_CB2_154 (SPAdes) (version 2) | ecosystem: Environmental > Aquatic > Marine > Oceanic | place: Arctic Ocean... | reverse complement strand
TATGCTTACTGAGGTTGCTGGCAAGCCTGCAAGAACTGAAGTAGTAAAAGGTTCGGTAACACCGATTGGTTTGTTCCAAACACTTTATAACAATTCATCTGCTGGTAACATACTAGTATTTGATGATTGTGATAGTGTGTTATTTGATGAAGTATGTTTGAACATGCTTAAAGCAACTTTGGATTCAGGCAAGAAGCGTTACATTACTTGGAAGTCAGAATCTAACGCATTGCGAAGAGAAGGCATTCCAGACAGATTTGAGTTCAAAGGTGGTTGTATCTTTATTACTAACGTTGATTTTGAGAACGTTCGTAGCAAGAAGATTAAGGATCATTTGGCGGCATTGATGTCTAGGTGTCACTACTTGGATCTTACAATGAACTCTACAAGAGATAAGTTCTTGAGGATTAACCAGATTGTTAAAGATGGTATGCTTGATGAATACAAGTTCGGCGAAGATGGTGACACGGAAGTCATTAGCTTTATGACCGAGAACCAAGATGCTCTTAGAGAGATTAGTTTGCGAATGGTTTTGAAGATTGCGGATCTTAGAAAAATGGATCCTGCTAACTGGACTAAACTTGCAAGAACTACTTGTATGAAAGGTACAATATAAACAGAAACACTGACAGTTCCCTGGTGCTCGATTGTTAGTCATCCCCCAAAGAGAGCACCATATTTGGTCTACTTGTAGACCACGAAGCCCGGATCCCCTCCGGGCTTCACCTTTTTCCAAATAAAAAACTAATAAACACTTGACATCTAGTGTGCTGAGTGTATAATTAGTATTGTGTCATAACACAAGGAGAAAATATGAACGAACTAATAAACCTTTGGAACAAACACACATTGAAGATTACAGGCGTAATAGTACTGCCTTTAATCCTAGCGTTTGGTATTTCTAAAGTACAAGCAGAAGAAAGTGAAATAGAAGTAATCACTGTAGTTGCCCAGCAAGTACAGAAGATTGAAACGGACCCAGTCATAAGCACTAGATTGATAAGTGCAATAATGCCTGCGTTCACATATAGTCCAGGCGGCTATGGTGGCTTTATAGGTTTCAATGAGCGTGGAGCTCAAACGGTCCACACCACAGTGTACACAAATGGCATACCAGCAAATGAGCCCGGGTCGGGTTGGTATAACTTTGGACATGAAATGGTGTCCGGTGAATCCGTGAGAATTATCTCTGGAGCAAACGGAGTACTATATGGTTCAGGCAGTATTGCTGGAACAGTACTAATTGAAGATGTTATTGACTCAGGTGTAACTGTTAGGACAGAAGGTACAAAGCCTTCATACCTCAGACTAGCACCAACTGACAATATTGAGTTTGTTAAGTTTAAGTCAAACAATAACTTTAGTGCCCGTAATGATAATACAGAATATGATGAGTACGACATGCAACAAGCAAAAGTATCCGTTGATGCAGGCGACTGGACATTCGACGGTAAGATTGCACAGTATGAGTACGACTATGATAATTGTTATACAGCAGACTTCAGTACATCAAATGCATGTGTAGAAGACGGCGACCGTTATAACTTTAGTATTAGAAACGACTATCTTACATTAGGTAGATCATACGTTGACAGTCAGTATTATACTGAAGGGATGGAGACTTACAGTAATGAAAGTCACAGGAACTTCATTAGGATTGCAGAGCATAAGGATTTAAGTAATGCAGTTAACATTGACTTTGGTATAGATGCAGAGCAACTGTACTATGCAACACAATCAGGAACAACAGTTAAAACATACGATGACGATAACTATGGAGCATTCCTAAGTATCAATGCGTCAGCAGTATTTGAATATAACTTTGGTTTTAGATTCGGCAACGATGGTCAAAATGCATTAAGATTCGGTCTAACATCAGGACAGTTTTATTTAAATGTAGGCAACAGTTTTAGAAAGCCTACCTTATACGAACAGTTTGGTGACGATTGGGTACTAGGTAACGCAGACCTGAAACCAGAAGAAGGTATAGGATACGAGATTGGCTTTGGCGCAATTCAGTTATTCATGTACGAGTTTTCAGAGACTATTGAATATCAGTCAGGCTTTATGTTAGCCGATGTATACGTCAAACCACAGTACTACAACGCAGGAGACTTCACTACACAGGGCTTTAGGTATATGCAAGAGTTTGGTGCATTTAATGTTATGTTAAAGTACACAGACACCGAGCAACCAAGAGTAGCAAAGTATGCCGGAGCAGTTAGTTGGAAACAACGTTACGGTAAAAATGAGTTCCAGATGCAGTATGCAGTTAATGTAGACAGGTCACCAAGTCCGTATGATGTAATTGATGGACCGTACTTGCCGGACATGAACAAGTTAAACTTATATCTTACTAGGTATATAAACGAACAAGTAACACTTTCGTTGAAGGTTGAGAATGCCTTAGACGAAGAAGTTGAGATTGTTCCTTTTTATTCTAACCGTGGAAGAGAAATTAACTTGACATTAGGCTACAACTGGTAGTATAATACATAAAAGCAAATAGAGGTTTCAATGGGAAAATGTGTTCTAGAAATACGTGACGAAGTAAACGTTAAGTTCGTTGGACTTGATGTTAAGACTAGGCGTACCGTATCAGACGCTGTAAAGTACTTTTTACCATACGCATTCCATATGCCGGCTTACAAGTTAGGTCGGTGGGATGGGTGTGTTAGGTATTGTGATGTCGGCGGTAGGACATACATGAACCTACTTGATAAGCTCTTGCCAATCGTACAACAAGCAGGCTACGAAATTGAGGTTCAAGATAACCGAAGTAAGTGGTCATTTGATTTCCAAGAAATATCACAGACTAGGTTTGAAGACACAGCCTGGCCCAAAGGACATCCTGCAGAAGGTGAGCCTGTTATACTTAGGGATTACCAAGTAGATGTTATTAATAACTTTTTAAAGCATCCGCAAAGTATCCAAGAAGTAGCTACAGGAGCCGGTAAGACGCTCATAACAGCCGCCTTAAGCAGTATGTGTGAACCACATGGGCGTACTATAGTTATTGTTCCTAACAAAGACTTGGTAGTACAAACAGAGCGTGATTATAAGAACTTAGGACTTGATGTAGGTGTGTTGTTTGGAGATAGAAAGCAGTACGACAAAACGCACACCATTTGTACTTGGCAGAGTCTAAGTATAATGGAAAAGAAAAGCAAGAAGTATGAAGCAGACTTCCCCATAGATGAATTTCTAGAGGATGTTGTTTGCATTATGGTCGATGAAGTACACAAAGCAAAAGCTGATGTGCTTCGTAACTTATTGGGAGGCGCATTTAGAAATGTGCCTGTCCGATGGGGACTTACAGGAACTATCCCCAAAGATGAATTCGAAGCCGTTGGCTGTGTTACATGTTTGGGACCTGTTCTTGGAAAGTTAAGCAGTAAGGAATTACAAGACAGAGGCGTACTAGCAAAGTTAGATATTAATATACTACAACTACAAGATGGTGTGTTAGGCTTTAATAACTATGCACAAGAACTCAAGTGGCTTGTAACAGACAAACAAAGAATGACCGAGGTTAGTAAAGTTATTACTAGTCTCAGCATTACAGGAAATACACTTGTCTTAATTGACAGGATTGCCACAGGGCAATTATTATCTGAGATGTTTCCTGAGTGGGTATTTATTAGCGGTGAGATGAAAGTGTCTGACAGGCAAAAGGAATACAGGGAAGTAAGTGAGATGGACAATAAAGTTATTGTTGCTACATATGGTGTAGCGGCAGTAGGAATTAACATACCCAGGATTTTTAACTTAGTTCTTTTAGAGCCAGGAAAAAGTTATGTGCGTGTAATACAATCGATAGGTAGAGGCATTCGTAAAGCCGAGGACAAGGATTATTTAAATGTTGTTGACATTACGAGTAATTTAAAGTATAGTAAGAAACACTTGACTGCCCGTAAGGCATTTTATAAAGAACAAGGTTTTCCGTTCCAAGTGACCAAAGTGGAGTATAAATGAAAATATTAACAGTAGAAAACGATGTATATGAGATTGACCATGTACCTGATGAAATAGATGATATAAGATTTTGTGTTTTTGACACAACCGAAACAGACTGGATGGATTATTATTTCCTCCCACTGATCTTCTTGGAGAGTTTTTATGCTCCTGCTATATGTTTACAAATAGGCGAGAACTCAATTCAAATGCCTATGGACTGGAGTATAGTAATTACAGATGAAGATTTGACTGCTATCGAGGTAATCCCATTAACCAGTTTAAACAATAGGGGATTTTTAACAGCAACGCTGAACCCGTTAGGCAGGAAGATGCTTGAAGCTGAACCAATTCAGATTACTAACATCTATCAAGATGTTAAATGGTTCTTCCCCAAGTTGAAGAATGGACATTTATTAGTAGCACCCTTGGAAAACAAACCAAATCCTAGGTGTGCATTTTTTGTAAAAGAAGCCAACAAGATTCCTAGTGACATCGACATTGGCGACTTGTTAGATTAGGAGAAATATATGAGTTTAGATAAAGACATAGAAAAGATGACGCAGAAACTGAAAGGTAAAAAAAGGCGTTTTAGAATTGAAGCAGGATACCGAGGTGGCGAAGTCGGAATTGGTAAAGTTAATGCAGACTTTGTGGATCATTTTATAAACCCAGAAGATGGTGATGGCGACTTAATAGATTTCGTTACCAGTTTTGATTGGGATGAAGTAGACGAGTCAATACCAGTACCATACGAAGACTTTGAATCGTGGACAGAAACAACTGAAATTGAACACCTAAATGGCGCATACGCTGACGGGCAGTGGAGTTACGAAGAAGTTCCTGCAGATGGTAGCGACGATTATGCGTATGAAACTGTAATTGATTTTGATGCTTATCATTTGTATGGCAGAGAAGCATATATGGATGATAAGAAGCCAGAAGACATGACCAATTATAAACCAGTGTTACAATTCCACAGTGGAGAGAAAGGCGGATTTGGTGCATGGTTTGTTGAAACAGTAGGCGAAGATTTTAACCCTAAGAAAGTAGCATTTAGTTCTGTTGAATCTCAGGTAGCTGAAATAGTTCAAGACATGTGGTATGATAAAGAATTGATTGACAAAGATTATGATAATTGTGATACTACTGGTAAAGGCTACTATGCAAGTGTAGGTTATATGAATATGAAATGGCATGACTCAGAAGAAAAATACACTGAAGAGTTTTTTACAGAAAATGAAATTTGGGAATGTTACGAGGATGAATTATTAGATGAGTAGTTATAATATCGATTTAAAAGATTGTATTAGAACTGTACCAAACTTCCCGATACCTGGAATACAGTTTAGAGACATAACTAGCCTCATAGAAAATCCATCGGCATTTAATAAATCTCTACTAGACTTAACATCGTTAACAATGAGCTTCGGCGCAACTAAAGTGGTTGGCATCGAAAGTAGAGGGTTTGTGTTTGGCACACCAGTTGCCAGAGATTTAGACTTGCCTTTTATAATGGCTCGTAAGCCTGGCAAGTTACCTAACCCAACACACAAACGTGATTTTGATTTAGAGTATGGTAGTACAAGTTTAGAGATACAAAAAGTTACTGACATAAACGAGTATGACAAAGTTGTTATTGTAGATGATTTAATTGCAACAGGTGGTACAGCAATAGCCTGTGCAGACTTAGTACATGAATGTTTTGATGTGCCTAAAGAAAATATCTTAATATTGGCTGTAATAGACTTGCCCAGCTTAGAAGGAAGTGCTATAATAGAGAAACACGGTTATAGTGTAAATACATTAATTGAATTTGAAGGTGAATAGTATTAAAGACATTATTTTAATAGCATTGGAGTCTGAAGCTCCTGAAATGCAGAGTTGGGATAACGTGTTCTTTACGGGTGTAGGCAAAGTTAATGCCGCTGTAAGAGCATCAGCATTAATAACAGAACACAAGCCAACAAGAGTTTGGAACTTTGGTACAGCAGGCGGAATTAATCCTACATGTAAAGACCTAGTTGAAGTTAGTAACTTTGTTCAACGTGACATGCGGTGCTGTGAACTAGGATTTGACTTAGGCATGACCCCGTTTGAAGACTATATAACAATTAGTTTTGACAACCCAGACGAAGGATTAACATGCAGTACAGGCGACAACTTTGTTGATAATCCTGACTTAGAGTTACCTGCAGATGTTGTAGATATGGAGGCGTATGCTATCGCTAAGGCTTGCCAGTATCATGGGGTAGACTTTAGATGTTTTAAATATATAAGTGATAGTGCCGATGAAAATGCAAATGCTGAATGGCATGAGACAGTTTCTAACGGCGAACCTTATTATATACAAGCCTATACGGAGAATGATGATGGACAGTAGAGAGCACCAGGAACAAAAGTTAAAGTTCCAAGAGAAACAAATTAAGGATCAGGAGAAACAAATAGCCGAACAGACGAAGCGTATTGCAGAACTTCACAAAGGGAAGAAGAAGTAGCATGGCAAAGAAACCGCAAATACCTTTACAAGAAGTTATGAAAGCCATTGACAAAAAAGACCGTGGCTGGTATAACCGTCTAGATGCTGAAAGAAAAAAAGCATTTAGTCCTTGGATGATGATGAGGTATGCAAGTAGTGTACAAGGTAGTACAGCACCTGACTATATATGGATGGTCAATGAACTGGTCAACCACAAGTTTTCGGATGTCAGTAAGCACCCTGAGTTACAGTGGTTGTTGTTAACAGCGGCAGGCAGTGGTAAAATACAACATCATCCTTATATTAAACCGCCCAACAGCAGAAAGAAGAAGAACAAACGAAGTGAGTTTGTGCATTCAGTATTGCCACACTTAAAAGGTGACGAAGTGCAACTGTTCTTAACATTGAACGATGACAACGATTTAAAAGAACTAGCACTAGCACATGGTTGGGACGATAAAGAAGTTAAGGAACTATTAAAATAATGGAATGCAGATGGTGTAAAAAGTCGTTTAAGTCAGAGACTACTCTGGCAGTTCATATGTGTGTAAAGAAACGTAGATTTGCAGACAAGGATATGAGCCATATTAGACTGGCACACAGAGCATTTCAGATATTTTATGAGATAAACACTAGTGCAACAAAGCCTAAAACTATAGAGGACTTTATTGTAAGTCAGTATTACGAAGCGTTTGTAAAGTACGGCAGAGCATGTACTGTTAATGAGTGGTTAGATCCTGTAAAGTACACAGAGCATTTAATTAAGACAGGTGTTAAGTTACAAAAGTGGGCATCAGATAGTGAGTATGACAAGTATTTAAAACTGTATGTTAGAAAAGAGCCTGGACTAAAAGCACTAGAACGTTCAGTTATATATCTTGCAAGATGGGGCGAAGAAAACAACGAGCCTTGGCAAGATTACTTTGTTAAAGTATCGCCTAATAGGGCAGTACATGATTTACGGAGTGCAAAAATAAGTCCTTGGGTAGTATACCTAAGTGAATCAGGTGATAAGTTATTAGAACGGTTTAACAGCGAACAAGTTAAGATGATACAGGATGTCATTGAACCTCCTTTTTGGATGAAACTGTTTACTGCAAATAAAGAAGAAGTTAATGAAATTAAACAGGCTTGTAAGGAAGCAAAAATATGAAAACGAAAATAATTAGTTATAGCCAGACCCCTAAAGCAGAAGTGCCACAGGATCTGTTAGATTTGGTCGCCTATTGTGCAAGAGTAAGCAACCCAGAGAATCAGAATAACACTGCAACAAACGATAAACTAGTAAAGTATCTTATTAAGCACAAACACTGGAGTCCATTAGAGATGGTAAGTGTTTGTATGGAAGTAGAAACAACCAGAGACATTGCTAGACAACTGTTGAGACACAGAAGTTTTAGTTTCCAGGAGTTTAGTCAACGTTATGCAGACCCTACAAAGGATTTAGAGTTTGAAATTAGACAAGCACGATTACAAGATACTAAGAATCGTCAAAACAGTATTCCTACAGATGACGGATTGCTTAATCATGCATGGGCAGACTTGCAACAGAAGGTAATTGACACCGCCTTAGAAGCATACAATTACGCTATAAGCAACGGTATTGCTAAAGAGCAGGCAAGAGTAGTACTACCGGAAGGAAACACACTAAGCAGACTGTACGTTAACGGCACATTGCGTAGTTGGATACATTACATTGAATTACGTGGTGCTAATGGCACACAGTTAGAGCATATGGAGTTAGCATGGGCAGTAGCAGACGCTATTACACAGATATTCCCAATGGCGGCTGAGTATTCGGGGAAGACCGAATGACACAGAGAAGCAAGATTCATTTAGGCTTGCTAACACTAGCGATAATTCTAGTGTTAGCATTCTTTACTACTGATGCAAAAGCAACAACTTATGTCGCATACGCACATGAGCTACCATTCGAAGACGCTAAGTCTCAGGCTGAAATACACAGTTTGCGTTTAGGGTATATGGCTAACGGCATGTATATTGAAGCAGGTCCTATGACCGGCGGACATAGTATGGAGATGGGTTACAAGGTAAAGAAAGGAAATTGGATCTTTAAGACCAAGTACGAAAGTGAAGAAACTAAGTACACTACTCTGTTTAAGAGTAAAATAGAAACTGAAGTAATTTACAAGTTCGGAGATTAATGGATATGGCTAATCCAACCCACATCTACACACCGTCTGCATCAACTGTGACAATTACGGGTAATCCCCCGTTAACTAGCGGTACAAACAGCATATACACCACTAATAACACTGGTGCAATTACTATCAACGGCACGAGTGCAAACACAATGTCGTACTATGATGGCTTCGATGGGAAAGGCTCAATTCAGGTCGGTGGACAAGAGCTTGATGGGGATAGATTGCGAAAACTAGACGCATTGCTATCTGCATTAGATTCTTTAGAGGATGACAATGCCCTCAAAGAGTTGTATAATATACAACTAATGTTAAACAAGATAAAAGGTAGAAAATGAAAATAAATTTCGATGTTGATATTGATATGGCTAATAGGGATAAGTTCTTAGAACTTTTTAATCCTATACCTGCTAGTATCAAACGTGAGCAATCATATGAAAAACACAACACCGGAGTTTACTTTCAGCCTATCCCTTGTTTTCCGTTAGAGGGATTTAGTACAATAGACCATAAGGAAGCAGAGGAATTAGGATACTTTAAAGTAGACGTATTGAACAATAGTGTTTACAAAGACATCAATGACGAAGCACACTTGGATAAACTATTGGCACAAGAACCTATGTGGGAGTTGTTCCAGCACGAAGAAATTGTTAAGCAACTTTTTCACATAGGTAATCATTACGACATTATCAAGCAACACTTACCGCAAACAGTTGAACAACTGGCAATGATACTTGCTATGATTAGACCTGGTAAAAGGTACTTAGTAGGCAACAGTTGGGAAGTCGTTGAAAACGAAGTATGGGAACAAACTGATGGTTATTTCTTTAAGAAAAGCCATGCGATAGGATACGCACTGGTAATTATAGTCCAATTGAATCTATTGGTATCTAAGGTTTAAATAGTTTTCTTGACCAACTGAATACTTCTTCGCTTTATTCTTTTCTTAAGGATATTCTGCATACTTGTAATAGGCCCAAATATAACATCTGTTTCTTTTAGAATAAACGTTCTCAAGCAGTACTGAAGTTGTTGCATCTCTTGGAATAAGAATATGTCGATTGGTAGTTGTCTGTTTGACTCCCACCACCAAAGCTCACCGTATTCAAGCATAAGTTTCTTATGCCCTTCGGTTCTGCAACGTTCAATATCGTAAAAACTAATGATAGCTTTATCTTGGTTTTGTACGATGCCGACAAACTCTTTTTCGCTAAAGAGCAAACCAGTCAAAAATGGAAATTTATCTTGTAGCTCTTGTTCTTTAGTCATCGTGATATTTATGTGTCTATATGATAAATATAGTAAAGATAATGGTAAAGAACAATGACAAGCGGAACCGCACATACATTATATAACTTAGGATACCAGACCGTAGATTTAGTTCTTAGTGCGGACGGTATATATGTGGATAATAGACCAATGAATCAGACAAAATTAGTAGTACATAAGGGATTGAACAATCAATTAAACTTTCATGTAAGAAATAGAGACAGGGTTAAGCAGAATCTTAGCACCAAGACACTATATGCTACAGTTATTAATCCTAATACAAGCAAACGTGTTATTTTTAAGCCGTTAACATTAGTGGGCGGCGGAACAACAGGTGAAGCAAGGCTAGATTTAAACCTCGGTGATATACAAGACTTAATACCTGGATTATATCAAATAGCAATTAGTGAAAGTGCAGATTCAGGCGCAACACAGACTCCCTTGTATGCAAATCAGAACGACAGAATTGTAACTGATTTAGAAGTTAAAAGTAGTTTAGAGTACGATCCTAGTCCAACCCAAACAGCCGCTGTGTTTACACGAACAGCAAGCCTTGGTGTGGATGGTGTAGATTCCTTTGCAACCTCTTCGTTGTATGGTAACCAAGATAAGAACTTTAGGCATAGCAGGCACACAATAGCACTTTACATGACGAACTTTGTAGGCTCGGTTAAAATACAAGGCTCAGCATTAGAATCAGCACCAACACAAGATAGTGATTGGTATGATATTAACTCACAAGGTGATATTGGTAATCCAGCAATTCCATACGTTACAGCAACAAGTGGCGTAGATCCGTTTAACTTCACAGTGAACACAAATTGGATCAGAGTTACATTTGACCAAACCTCAGGAACTTTAGATCAAGTTTTACTCAGAAACTAGTTGACTTTTAGATATTAGGTGTTATAATTACTGTTATGCATCATCATGAACTAGTTGACCAAGTACACCGACTCCTAATGGATAACTTGCCTTTGCAAAGTGGCAAGACTCCAGGCGGATGGACTACGTTCAATTGTCCTATGTGTAACGACAGACGTAAACGTGCCGGAGTAATACAAACGGGTAGTAAAATAAGTTTCCATTGTTTTAATTGTCACTACACAACTGGTTGGGCACCCGCTCCTAGACTAGGCGGCAAGTTTAAGAAGTTAGTTGAGACACTAGGTGTTGCAATTACAGATATACATAAAGTTGTGTTGAACTTAATGAAGTACGGTGAAGAATTAGAAGTAGAGGATACTGCTGATAGTTATGTTTACAGTGCGGCAGAGTTTGCAACACACAATTTGCCAGAAGAAACTACCTTAGTAGAAGACCTGCCGGATGATCACAAAGTAAAACAATATGCTATCTCACGTGGCTTACTAGGTAAGTGCCCGTTAATACACATTAACAACAGTGTGTACCGTGCAAGATTAACAGTACCGTTTATGTATAACAATCAGTTAGTCGGTTGGACCGGCAGACATGTAAACCCACCTAATAAAGAAACAGCAAAATACATACTAAATACACAACCTGGGTATGTGTTTAACATTGACAAATTTGTAGATAGTGATAGAGACTTTGTTATTGTTGTTGAAGGTATATTTGATGCAATACAAGTGGATGGTATAAGTGTATTAGGAAATATAGTAACACCTGAACAAGCACACCTTATTGACAAACTTAATAAACGTGTTATACTATGCCCAGACAGAGACAATGCAGGTAAAGAACTTATTGAACAAGCAGTTGAATTAGGATGGGAAGTAAGTTTCCCTCCATGGAAAGACGATATAAAAGATGCCGCTGATGCGGTAGAACAATATGGTAGATTATTAACAGTAAAGAGCATTGTGGATTTTGCTACAAACAACAAAATTAAGATCCGCGTACAGAGTAAAATGTTATGAGAATATTAATTAGTGGTTGCAGTTTTACAGCAGGAGATCTAGTAATACACCACCCTGAAACTGGACTAATTATAGATAATGAACAACCCACGTGGGTTGACCATCTTACCCGTGTATTCAACGCCGATGTTAACAATGTTGCATTAGGTGGGAATAGCAACGATAAGATATGCCGTAAAGCATTTGAGGAACTATACGATCCAACTGATCCTGGTTACGATTATGTTATTATACAGTGGACAGCATTGCATAGGCAAGAACGTTACAGTGCTATGATTAAAGAATGGGTAAACTTTTGTAATACAGGGAAAGTGAAAACTGATAATCCTTACAGTAAAGTTTCAGACAAGATAACAAGTTTGTATGATTGGCACACAGACGATGCCAAGTACACGGACGATACCACTGCCAATATTGGTTTAGAGCGAACATTCGATCTAACAAACAAGGCTATGACTGCAGAGTTAATGTACGGTAAGTCTATACAAGACTTTAGGATAGAATACTTTAAAACTGTGTTGACAATGCAACAAGCACTACAGCAACGAAACATACCTTATCTTTTTACAAGTATGGCGAACGGTACCCATATACCTACTATAGCAAGAGGCGGAAACATCTTTGACGGTATTAGCGTTGATGACGCTCTATGTGAGTATGAGCGAGAGTTATTGAAAGAGATAGATATGGAAAGATGGACAACTGTGCCGATGACTCACATGATGGAAGGAAATCAAGTAAGCCAGGATGACAGCCACCCAAGTGCAGAAGGACATAAATTAATATACAAACATATAAAGACAGAATTTTATAATAAGGAAATGAAACTATAATGGATCAAATTCAAGATTACAACGAAGAAATACAACAGTTATTCCTTAACTTTTTAGTTACTGATCCAGAGTTATTTGTTAGGGTAAACGGTATTATTGAACCGTATATGTTTAATAAGAAGTTCCAAGCAACTGTTAAGTTCTTAAAAGACCATGCAACAGACTATAGTAGCATTCCTACTATTGACCAGATTAGTGCTACAACTAATGTTGACTTAGAACGTATAGACGGAGTTAACGATAATCACGTTGATTGGTTCTTAGACAGTTTTGAAAGATTCTGTCGGCATAAAGCATTAGAAAAAGCAATCCTTGAAAGCACAGACTTATTGGAATCTGCAGACTATGGTGCAGTAGAAAACTTAATTAAAGAAGCAAGCCAAGTAGGTCTAGTAAAAGACTTGGGACTAGAGTATTTTGATAATCCTAAAGAACGGTTACAATACATCAAAAGCCAAGCAGGTGCAACAAGCACAGGTTGGAGAGATGTTGACAGAAAATTATATGGCGGCTTAAACAAGGGCGAGATTACAATCTTTGCTGGAGGCTCAGGCGCAGGTAAGAGTTTGTTCTTACAGAACTTGGGTGTTAACTGGGCATTAGCAGGACTTAATGTTGTATACATTAGTTTAGAGCTTAGTGAGCAACTTATTAGTATGCGTTTAGATGCAATGGTAAGTGGCTATGGCACTAGAGAGATTATGAAGAACATGGATGATGTTGACCTTAAAGTGCGTATGAGAGGCAAAGGCGCAGGCAAGTTTAGGGTTAAACAAATGAGCAGTGGCGTTACAACTAATGACGTTAGAGCATTTATAAGAGAGTACGAGATTAACTCAGACATAAAAGTCGATGTAGTTCTTGTAGATTACTTAGACTTAATGATGCCTATTAATAGTAAGATTAGTGCTAACGATCAGTTTATCAAAGACAAGTTTGTATCTGAAGAATTGCGTAACTTAGCAATGGAGACAGGTGTAATATTAGTTACAGCATCTCAGTTGAACAGGGGTGCAGTAGAAGAAATTGAATTTGATCACCACCATATTGCAGGTGGTATTAGTAAGATCCAAACAGCAGATAATGTTATCGGTATCTTTACAAGTAATGCAATGAGAGAACGTGGCAGGTATCAAATACAGTTTATGAAAACACGTTCAAGTAGTGGTGTTGGTAGTAAGGTAGATTTGAAGTTTAATCCAGATACCTTAAGGGTAGAAGATTTAGACGAAGGTGATGAAGGCGCAATGAGTGTGCAGTCAAGCGGGTTATTAGAGCAACTTAGCAGGAATAAAAGTATCAAGGCAGACGAGCCAGAACAACAAGATACCATAAGCTCAGCATTAAACATGCGAGAGTTTATGAAAAAAAATGACCTGTAATTGATAAATACAGATACATAGGGAATTTAATTATGTCACTAAAAAAGTCTAGAACAATCTTAGAAGAACTACAACAGATTTCTGTTGATAGGGATAAACACCATATTTTAGAGAATAGGGTGGAAAATGTCGTGTCTGCTGTACAGAATTTAAAGATGATGTTGCGGGAAACATACAGTGAAGAAGATGCATTGGACTTAGAGCGTAGGCTCATCAACAGTATTAAAAGTGGCGATTCAAAAAAATTCTCCAGGGGTATAAAAAAAGTACTCGAAAATAAAGAGAGTTAAAATGAGAATTTTTCAAGTTACAGAAGCTGAAGGTGATAAGTGCGAAATATGTCGTGGTAGAGGAAAGATAGATTATCATTCCGAAGACGGTCCTAGCAAATGTCAAAAGTGTAACGGCAAAGGCGTCCAAGCATGGAAGCCAGAACCAGTTAACTGGGGAAATGATAAGGTCAAAGAAGACGAAGTCATTCAAGAGCTTACTCCAGGTGACAGAGGTGTAGAAAGAAACCGTAGATCAGCACCAGTTAAACCTAAGTTAAGTAATGCTGATATGGGCGCCAGAGATAACCGAGCTGTAGGAAAACAAAAAAGAACTCAAAAGGCAATTGACACGCAGGCTAGTAATAACCGAGTTAAGGCTACACAACAGGGTGATGTCGGCGGCTTTGCTAAACAACGAACTTTCAAAAATTCTTTAAAGAATGCTATAGTGTCTGATCCCAATGGTGTGGTATATCAATATCAACCACAAGAACAACAAGCAAAAATGGAACAGAATCCAGAAAAAGAAGGTGAGATGCGACCTGTGTTAGATGCAGAAGGACAACAGGTAACAGAACCAAATCCAAATGGAAGATATGCCTGGAGGGCAATCGAACTTAAAGGACCTGGTCAAAAAGTACAACCGGGTGAGAAGAAAGCCTGGGAACCTGAAAAGGATATAATCACAGACTTACCTGGAACATATCCTTTAAAAGATACTGATGGTGTAGCACAAGACTTAATGGCAATTGCAAAAGGTGTTGAACCAACTACAGGCCTTGCACAATCTATGAAAGACAGAGCAACTAAGGCAATGGGCGGACCTTTAGCAACTAAAACTATGCAAGATCCAGACGCAAGTACAGCCGCTAAGGTCGGTGGTATTGCAGGTGCGGCTCTTGGTAGATTAGCCTCTAAGGCAATTAAACGACCAACAGTAGCAGTAGCGAAACCAGATTTACCGACGCAAGGTAATCACATGAATGATATCAACATGCACCAAAAGGGCATGGTAGATCAAAGCAAAGAAGCAGGCGAAAGAATTAAACATGCACAAGAATTTTTAAACGTTTTGAAAAAGCATGATGTAAAATATGATGTTGACAAATATGTTCAAGCAATTACTCCTGCTATTAAACGATCAGGCTTACAGAAAGCGGCTCCAGAATTTTATGGGCAGTTTGTAAAACAAGTCAGAGCAATGAGAACAGAGGCATATGAGTATGCTAATGAGCTATTAGAAGCGGCAGGCCTTACTTGGGAACAAGTAGGATATACAGTTAGTTTACACGAAGGTGCATCTGATGTAGTTTTCTTAACTCCGATTACAGCATTAACAGAGCTAACAGAACAGATTCAGTTGCAGGACCTTAAGAAACTAGCAGGCATGCAGTAGGGATTTATTTATGAAGTTTTTAGAGATATCGAAACCGCTCGTAACATCGATTCTAAGTGAAAGTATTTTACGAGAATCTAAAGACGGTAAGAACACTCACTTAGAACACTTAGAGGATAATATCTTTAACAAAGGATATACCGGCGCCAGAGAAGCAGTAGACTATCTATACAGTTTACATGATATGCTTGATGGTAACAGTAAAGCACCAATAAGTATGACAACTAAATGGGACGGCGCTCCGGCTATTGTAGCAGGAATAGATCCAGCTTCAGGCAAGTTCTTTGTGGGTACCAAAGGTGTATTTGCAAATAAGCCAAAACTAAACTTCACTGATAAAGACATTGATACCTACCACGCTGACCCATCTCCAGAGAAGGATGCGAGTGGGTTAAGAACAAAAATGAAACTAGCACTTAAACACCTTAGCCGTTTGAACTGGAATACAGTTGCTCAAGGTGACATGTTATTTGCTGGACAAGAAGATATTAGCACAGTTTCACTAGATGGCGAAGAACATATTGTATTCAAACCAAACACAATAGCGTATGCTGTTCCAAAGAACAGTGACCTTGCAAAGCAAATTTTAAGTGCAGGCTTTGGCATTGTGTGGCATACAGAATATGTTGGCGGCCCAACATTAGCAGATACGCAAGCCAAGTTTGGCTTCGATGCTAGTGTACTAGGCGACGGAGCACCAGCTGGAGTATGGCACAGAGATGCATTAATTAAAGATCTCAGCGGCACAGTTACAATGACTAAGCAACAGAGTACTGATATTATGGGTGCTATATCCGATGCAAACAGTTACTTAGGAAGCATCGATGCAGAAACATTTAGTTGGTTAGAAAAAGGTACAGACTTAATTGGTAAGAACTTTTTACAGCAATTAAAAGCACATGCAAACAATCAAGTCAGGCAAGGATCATTTGACGAGCCTACTAAATTTGCACAAGGTTTTGTACAAAAGTATATTGACTTTATGACTAAAGAAATAGCAAAAGTTAAAACTCAGAAAACTATAGATTCAAAAACAGAATTAATGATACAAGGTGTTAAGTTTATTAAAGAACATGTGCCTGGTATCGTAGCAGTATACGACTTATACTTAAAGCTCATTGAAGCAAAAGTAAAAATAATTAAGAAGTTAGAAGAGATCAAGCAAATAGGGACCTTTGTACAAACAGAGAAAGGTTACGAAGTAACAGGAGAAGAGGGATTTGTTGCTGTAGACAGAATAGGCAATGCTCTTAAACTAGTAGACCGATTAGAGTTTAGCAGATTAAACTTCGGGTCCGGTAAACCGGGTGGCAAGTAGTAAACGTTTAGTATCATACTTCTTTTCTAGAGGTACAACTTGCGATAACACACTCATAAAACATGCTGTATTAAACAACACCTCATTAGATTGTGATGAAATTGTTTTCTTTTGGCCTCAAGAGATAGGTCCCGATTGCGACAACTTTTTATTTCCAGACACTAAAGATGCTGGCCCTGAATTACTATGGGATAATATAACGTCATACTGCAAAGAGCGTTCAATTAAAATGCATTTGGTTGTAGGCAATCACTCTATAATAAGAAATCCTCTAATTGACCCGTATATAAAAGTAAGTCATTTCCCTACTTACTGGTTTACAATGACTCATGCTCAATTAGATTACACTGACGCAGAAATAACCTACCCTTACATAATGATGAATTTTGCCGCTGACAACAGACCCCATAGAGTAAGTACTATGGACTATTTGTGTAAACACGATATGTTAGATAATGGCGCATGGAGTTGGTGTGTTTCTAACCCAGAACTCGATGACCAATTTAAATGGTGGCATCCTAAATTAAGATACAGGTCACTGGACTTAGACGCAGGATTAAACCCATCTGGATTGGGCGGCATAGGACATAAGGAAGTACCTACACAATGGAATCAGTCTTGGATGCAAATTGTTTCTGAAACTTCATACATGGTTCCGTTTTTTACGGAAAAATCTGTACATGCTATTATGGGTAAGAAACCTTTCTTAATAGCAGGTTCTCAAAAACAACATCAAGCGTTAAAAACAATGGGATTTGTGTTGTATGACGAACTGTTTGATTACTCATTTGACGATATAGAAGACTTAGACGAGCGTATGGAACAGTTAGTGTTGCAAGTTAAAAGATATTATCATAAAACCCCACATGAATTAAAGCAATTGAAAGAAAGCATACATGAAAAATTAGAACATAATCATAATAATATGATAAATATAGTAAATGAAGAAAAGCAGATACCGTCCATTATGTTTGAAGACAAATCTTTTCTAGAGGCAATAGATGATATACGCACAATTAGAACAATCCCTTACGCTAATTAACAAAGAGCTAAGTGAAAGCAAGTTACTCAGAACAACTAGTAACTTTGGTATGCTCAGAGGCAGGTCTATTGCAGACTTACTGTATTTGCAGACATTAGCATTGATTATGTTCAACCAGGATAAGAAGCAACGAGCATACTCTGTTGCGTATGCAAGGAAAACAACACAGTTTGGTCCTTATGCATTATTTAGAACAACGACTACTGATATTTACATGCTGGCATTTGCATTAGACAACCCAGACTACCAAAGTTTAAATATTAAAGATAGAGAACAGAAGATATTAAAGTCATTACAATTTCAGAACAGAAGACATTTTAATTTTGTAAAGAGAATGGCTGTGCGAGAACCAAATAGAAGTGAAACAACAGCATTCCTTGTACGATTAGAAACACAATTAAAAGTGTCGAACTCATTATTCAAGCAATTAAGACGATTAATTATAGATTGGGCAGATTTAAAGTATGCACAGAGACAGTTTGTAGTATCTAAGTTAATGCAACAGCAACAAATATTACGAGGCAAAGCAAGTGATTCATTTGAACATTTAAATGCTATGGCCCGTGAGAAAGAATATACTGATGCACAAAAAACGCCTAAAAAGAGTGCGTATGTGGATACTAAACCTATCCCTAAAGCTAAAATTCAAGGAACAACAGGTTCAGGTATAGGCAAGATTGCTGGTTACTGGGCAAGTGGAAGGAAAAAAATATGAAAATTAACGAAATAGTAGAACCGCGTGGAACGAGACCACACAGAACTGACCGACCTGATCCCAAAGTTATGAATGACTTCTTACAGAAATCAGCGGCAGTAGGTTCTCCGTCAGCAAAAGATCCTAACGTTATTGCAAAAGCTAGATCAATGTATGCCGCAGGCGGTTTAAGTGCCGACGAAGCATTTTCGATTGCTAAAGGTATTGTAAGGGCAGATAATAAAAGTGTAGGTGACGTAGACAAGGTCGCTGGCACACAAAAATTTAATCCTATGGCAAAGCAAGCTCCAAAAGGTATTGCTAAAGGCTGGGATGATACAACTCATGGGCATTTAAGAAAAGATAAAGCAATGAAAAGCATTGGGCCCGATGCTGAAACATCATATAGTAGAGCTAAAACCGGAAAAGGTAATTTTAAGTCAGGTGCAAACCTAGGCGGAAAGATCGGACAAAAGATTGCAGGCATAATGAATACTAGGATGAAATAGGCAATAATTAAAACTGTTTTTATGTCAAAAGGCATAAATAAGCATAACAAATACATTTTAGGAGAATAAAAATGGCACAAACTCAAAACGCAGGAGCGGCAGTAACCGCAGGTCACTACAGTGGTCTACCTTTAGCAGGTATCCAAATTGATTTCGGCGCAGACGTTTCAGCTAAATTAGCTGTCGACGGCGTTGTAGACGTATTATTAAAAGCATTCGGCATCGAAGGCTTAACACCAGTAGCAGTTGGCACAGTCGACGCAACAGGTGGAGCAGGACAAGGACTTAGAGTTCTATTTGAAGGTACGCATGGTACTGACACATATGATGGAACTAATTCTGAGACTTTAGCGGCTCACTTAGAAGACGTTACGATTTCTTTAGGAACAGTTGACGGTGTTAACTTAGCATTAGCTACAGTTGCCGCTTTCGAACTATAAGATATCACTATAACTACAATTAAAAAGCACACTTCATGTGTGCTTTTTTTTGACTGAAATAGATAAATAAACGTAACAACAGTATGTCGATAGATATACTACCAAGTTTAGGAGAAATAACATGGCACAGACAAGAGTAAACGGTGGAGTGGTAGAAGGACAACTATTAGTAGGTTCTTTAAGTCATTTCGTCATTGACGAAGTAGACGGAGTAGATGACATTAGTTCATTTGGTCACACAGCAGGCGTACCAAACAAAGGTGAAGCATTAGTAACAGCTTTAGCAACAATTTGTACACCAGTAATTATTACCTCAGTATCAGCAACAGTAATGCACGTTGCAGTAGAAGGTTCACCAACAGCGGCTAGAGTATTAGAAGCTATTCAACCTTCATTAACAGGTTCAGGCGCTAACGCAACTGCAACAGCAGGTGAATATAGAGTTGCTTAATTTTAACTAATTAAACAATTTTTAAAAGGCACACTTAGGTGTGCTTTTTTTTGAGTATCGTTCCGAGCTCGTATTTTTGACAATATAGATAAATACTACAAATAGCACGGAGACACACAATGCCAATGACAAGAACAGGCTCAATGGGAGCAGTAGAAGTACTAACTGGTAACATCGAATTCTTTACTTTGTTTACAAGTCTAGATATAACCGTAACAGGTGATTTTGCAGATGCTACACAAAAAGATTTTGAAAGTGTAGTACAAGTAATCGGACTTCGGGCAATGCCTACAGTGATGAATAATCCTGTATTTTTAAATGGAGTCGGTGCAAACTTATTAGAAAACTACGGCGCACCAAGTATGACCGGGGCAGGATACATTTTTAAATTTGCAACTGAACAGCCCGGCGCACACACACCATCAACATTAATAGACGAACTAGACCTTGTGGTACTAAATGCAGGGACTATTAATACTAAAACAGGTATTAATATGGAATTTACTAAACAGGATTTATTGTAAAATGGATGAGCGTAATCAACCACAGCCAGTAGAACAAGAAGTGTATGCACAAAAGGGTAACCTTGAGGCACACATTATTGCGGACATGCTCCGAATAGAGAGCATCACGACAGAATTAAGAGAATTCAAAGACGACACAAAACAAAGACTTAACAAACTAGAGAATTGGCTTGTAGCAATAGTCGGTACAAGTTTTACAACACTTATTGCTGTTGTAATCGGTTTAGTTATTAACTTGTTTGGAAAGTAATGAGATTAGCAGAACTAACAGAAGATACAATCACTGAAGCCAGGATGGTATGGCGTAGAAGTGGTAAGAAGATTAAACGTGCCGTTAGATGTACTAGTGGCAGACGTAAGGGCAGAGTAGTCAGTAATGTTTCTCAATGTTCAGCGCCAATCAATATGAAGAAGCGTATGACATTGAAAAAGACTAAAGCTCGTATGGGTGCAAGGCTTTCAAGAAAGTCGCAGAGAACAAAAAGACTTAACCCAGCAAGTCGAAGATTAAAAACATTAAACAGGCGATAATACATGAAATTTACAGATGTTAGAACTTTAGAAAGTGTACTGGTAGAATATGGAATGAATTCAGGTTCAAGTACACCGACTAGTCAACAACAGACAGGGGCAACTGCAAAAGCAAATGCAACAAGCAATGCACCTAAGCCTAAAGTAGACAAAGGTAGTCCTACTGTAACTCCTGGCCTCGATGTTAAAGACGTAGAGCCTGAGAAAGTTGAACCAACATATACAAAAACTAAAGCCAAAGATATAGAAGTAGATGCTGAGTATCACGATGATAAAGGCGAAGTAGTAGGCAAAGTAATTAGTAAAGTTGGCAACTCCCCGAATCCAGACAAAGTTGTAGTACAAGATCCTAAGGGTGAGTATCAACTGGTCGAACCAGATGAAGAAGTACAAGTACTTAATGCTAGTAAACTATCTAAGTTAAGTAAGTCTAATTCATCGCATCTTAAACTAAACAAAATAAAAACAGGCATGAAAAAACTTGTGCGTAAATTTAAGTTACGTGAACAAGGTGACGAGCAATTATTTGAAATCAATTTTAACAAACCTGACATAGCCAAAGCGGCATTAGATGTAAACATTAAATGTGGGTTTGAAGCAGAAACAGTTTGGAATGACGTTGCTAATAGCTCTGATGACGAAGACTGGTTAGATGACGAAAACTGGTACAACATCGAAGACTATGTGTACGAGCAAGAAGGTAGCAGAAGCGTAGAAGCAGTGCAAGAATCGTATAGAGAGTGGATGTATGATAAAGCATACGAATACGAAAGCGAGATTATTCAACGTATGGTATCAGACCGTAAAGAAGATGAAGAATATATAGACGCTTTTGTTGACGATAAATTAGACATGGATGAAGTTGAAGAGTACAAAGAATCATTTTTAGCCAGTGTAGATGCTGATGACAGAGACGAGTTTGCAGATTGGGACCTTCAAGCATTTGCAAGACAGTATGCAGAAGAAGTAAAAGAAGATGAACTTATAGAATGGCTCGAAGAAAGCATTAGAGACAATGGTGAAGCAATGGAAGAAGCCGTTGAACAAGCAGAAGAAGAGTATCCTATAGACACATGGGCCAGCGATGAACACGGTAGCTGGCTGAGTGCATTAAGTTCGCTAGACATATATCTGCATAACCCAAACAGTGGCGGCGGCGTAGAAGAAGTTGCCGCTGAACTAACACGTTGGACAGACAAGAGCAGTGAATTTAAAGAAGTAGAAGCAGGTGAATATCACAGCGGCTACGGAGCAGACCAGACGTACTGGCGTGTAGAAGATGACAGTTCAATTGAATCAGACGGCGGCACTGGTGCAGAGCTTATTAGTCCGGTATATGATTCACCTAGAGACATGCTACACGAAATGAAGAGCATGTTTGAGTGGATGTCCGGCGAAGGTGTTGAAACTAATAGAAGTTGTGGACTACATGTAACAATGAGTTTAAACAGCGAGACTCCTCAAGAAGTAAACAAAGTAAAACTTGCTGTGTTATTAGGCGACAAGTATTTGTTAAGTACATTTGGCAGATCCAGTAACAGTTATGCCAAGAGTCAATACGATAATTTAAAGAAAGCCGCAGAGAAATTAAAGTCAAATCCAGAAGATATGAAGTCTATAGAAGGGATTGAGAGAATAATCTCTAGCGGTATTAGTACTGGCAAGTTTAGTAGTATTAACTTCAAAACTGACAAAGACGGTACAACCGGTAACAACTTAATTGAATTTAGAATCGGTGGCGGTGATGATTATCACACTAATTTTGACATAGCCGCTAAAGCAGTTATACGTTATGCGGCTACAATGAGCTCGGCATACAGTGATCAAACACATAATACCGATTATGCAAAAGCGTTATTTAAACTGATTAACAGTTTAGACGCAGTTGATCCAAAAGACGAAGAGCGTATCAAAGGCAGATTCGATGTTGAACTTCCTATAGTAGATACAATTAAACCATTTTTCTCAAAAGGCGGATATATTGATTCAATGGATCATGTTGCTGTAGCAGTTAACAACTTAACTCGTTACAGAAAGTTAATTAGTCCAGGCGCAGATGAGGCATGGAAAGAAGCAGTTAAGAAATGGGAAACAGAAACAGGTTCGAAGCATGTAGAAGAAGCTACTGACGGTGAACCGATTACGGGTTATGCAAAACCTAGAAAATTAGCACCTAGCAAAGAAGCACCTGCATTTTTAAAGAAAGCACAAGAAGCCTTTGTAAATGCAATAGCACAAGCTGGGTATGATTTAAGCCAAAATTTAAATAGAGGATCACTGAATGCAAAAGCAATTGGTGTATTCCGAAATACATTAAAAGACTTTGAACTTGATTACAACAAACTTGATACTATGGTAAACGCTCAGGCTGACTATGTTACTAAAGACCGTGATATAGAACAACAAGCATTACTCAGTAGAATACAAAACGGTGTCAATAGATTGTTTAAAAAGGCAATTGTTACATTACCTGCATTCTTAACATCACCACAAGTTGAGAAAATTATAAAAGGGCTATGGCGAGCAAGCAACGGCGAAGCAACAACATCAGGCGAACAAGGTGACAAGTTCTTTAAAGCTATTGCTAAAGCAACAAATCAAGATGACGAGACAATTGCTTATGCATGGGATCAACTTCCTAAACGAGAGTGGAAGGTTTTTTATAGGACGTTGGTTAACGGATCGTATAACTCCGCCGGTATTAACAAAGACGGCAGTTGGTTTAAAGTAGGTAATCCTGTTAACGAAAAAGGTGTAGAACAACTAATAAAGCACTTGGACAGTTATGAAGACTATGACCACCCAGTTGCAGTAGGACATAATCCTAACGGCACTGGCGATGACGACTATACTGATAACGCATTAAGCAAGATGATAATTAAACTAAGAGCACGGTTTGATGAACTAACACGAATAAAAGAAACAAACCCTGCAATGTACTACGACTCAGCCGCTGAAGTCAGTGAGTTAATAAAGGCAATGACTCCCAAGCTGACTACTAATCCAAACCACCCAATGACGGACTTTGATCCTGCACTAAACGATATAGACCCTCATAGAGACTCAGATGACGGATTGGACTATTTTGGTATGACATATTCAACAACAGAAGAACTTATGAAAGTTGTTGCACTTATTGACAACCAAGAAGCACCTGACCCATTTAGTAGTGAACCTATGTCTCGTGTCAGAGATCTAATGCAACAATATATAAGAGATGTATTTGACAGGCACTTTAGAGCTAAGAACCGATACGGCGCCGATGTGTTCGATGCAGGTAAGTTACCTGTATTGTTGAAGGCACGAACAGATGCAATATCTAACTTTATAAACGGTGTAGATAAAATATCACAGAAACTAGGATTTGATTCTGCTAACATTGATGTAGACAAGAAAACACAATTAATGCAGAAGCAAAAGAAGTTTATGGATAAGCATGGAGAGCAACGACTTGCAAAATTAAATGCTTGGTCGTATGGCGGAGAGGTATATTATGCAAAGAGTACAGTAGGATCCGCAAACAAATTAGCAAACATGACAGACGAGGAAATTTCAAATGCGTTTGATATGAATGCGTCCATGCATAAGTCTAAGTACCGCGATGTGTTAGTAATGCCACATGCCCACAAATTTACAGCCTTGCAGGCTCAGGAAATCTATGACAATGTTCAACGTTACGGCAGTAACTGGAGATACGATATATCAATAAGGATACTTGCAAAGTTCAAGATGGTGTACGAGATAGAATTTAAAGATTTAAACAGTAGATATGTTTCTTGGAAACAAGACCTTGCCTTAATAAAGTTGACAAAACAAAAGAGAGTTGCAATAACAGATGAACTGGGTGACGGCAGAATAGGCGGAAAGCCATATGACTTCGCACCACTAATTCCACAACAGTATTTACAAGGCCCACACGGAGAACCGTTTGATTTAGGTTCAGCGGCGGCATGGGCCTCACAGAACCCAGAACTGTCTAAAAAAATAAAAGCAGAAGAGACCCCAATGAATAAAGAAAGTGTATTTGATAAATTTGATAAGTTGCCGTTGGAAGAGCAGATAAACATTATTAGTAAAATTAGCAAAGAAAAAATTGATAAAATTTACGAAGCATCAAAGGATATTCCTAGTGGACAACACCTATGGAACGTGGCATATAAAGATGGTAGTAATAAAGAAGTAATGGCGTCAAGTCCATATGCTGTTTATCTACAATTAGCACCTGGGGTGCGCCATCCGGAGAAGCAAAAGAAAGCATTGGGAATCAAAAGTATAAAAAAAGTGAGCCAGCCTAATCGAAAGCCTAAAGGCTCGTTTGGATTTAGCAATAAAGGTTTTACTAAAGATCGAAGAGAACTTAAAAAAGCTAAAGATACAGAGTTTAAGAAAGACCCGGATTCATATGTACATGATAGAAATAGAGTTGGAGTTGAGGAAAATGTACCAGACTTTAAGCAAGTAGATACAATAAATGATTTACTAGCAGACCATTTTCCTGTAGGCGACCTTAAAAAGCAAATGTTGGCTTACCAAGCAATACCTGTTCCTGCAATGCTAGACAATTTTAGAAGGTTGCGAGCAGAGGCCGGCGACGATGCATGTGCGAGAAATATACTACAGATGTTTGTAGGTGTATTACCAGATGCAACGAAAGCACAGATTAATTTATCTGAATGGAGCAAACAGCACGTTACTAAACTAATTAACGAGTATACTGACTTAGGTGTTGAAAAAGATACTATTATTAAAACTATTAGCGGACTAGATGCCAGCAATGAGCAACATGCTAATATACTAGATAGAATTTACAAATTACTTAACAGTGACCATATTGGTAAAACGTTAGACAAAGCATTTAGTTTTCCATTAATGGACGAGCCACTATCAGATAAGCAAAAATTAAAAGTTATACAAGATGTAACAAGGATAATCGGCGGACTAGACAGTGACTATGGCACAATGAGCGGCTTCATAGCACGTTTAGAGAAACAAGGCACTGTAGTAAACATTAAAGAGTTAAACAAACCTATTAACAGTTTCCAAGCAGTGTTCGGAGATGATATATCTATATCAGCCTTTAGGGCATTAACATCATATGGTGTTGGTGTTAACCAAAAAGGTCCAGGTGAATATGGCTTGGCATGTTTAAGTAATCAGATTAGCCTTGCAGTAGGTGAAGGTGACTTGGAGATCAAGGGCATAGGCAAAGTAGAACTTAAAGCGGCTACTAGTAGCACAGGCGGAAGAATTGGTTACGGCGGCGGAAGTCAAAAGGCTAAGAGAGCAGTTATCGACAAGTACGCAGAATACATTCCAACTATTATGTCATCCATTGGCGGACAAGGTGGAAGTTTAGGTTGGACTAAATTTATAAACGGTTTGAACGTAGACTTACCAGCAACTGATGTAAATAATCAGAAAGTAAGAAAAGCAATAGCACAGGAACTATTCACAATGGATATGGAAGGCTATGCTGGCCCATTATGTGATGCTATAGCAACGCAGACGGATATAACCCAACTTGAAAATGTTTACTTAACACAAAACTTCTTATGGTATAAGAACAGAGATGATTTTGACGGGCTATTGCTAATAAGTATACCTAATATGAAAACTGCAATGATTAAGAATGAAAAAGATTTGATTGCATTTAGACGTAGCGGACATTCAATGTCAACGTCAATTAGTGTTATACCAACACAAGCAGGCGCTGGTAGAGAGCAATGGGCTCAGTTAAGTCTTAACAAAGGTGTACTATAGTGAGAACAACAGACTTTACAAGTTGCCCTAGAACAAAAGCAAAGACGTGCGAGTGTGCTAGTGTTAGTACTATCCAGGAAGCACAAGAAACAGTTAAAGCAGTAGTGCAACTAGAACATGTTGAAGGCGACATTACTGGTGCAATAGTTATGAAGCAAGAACCTGATAGCCCTACTATTATACGAGGTATAATTAAAGGACTTACTCCGGGTAAACATGGATTCCATGTACACGAATTTGGTGACCTAAGCGATGGTTGTGCAAGTGCTGGTGGACATTACAATCCAGATAACAGTGAGCATGGCGGATTGTCTGACGGACACATCGGTGATTTAGGAAACATTGTTGCTAACGAGGACGGCATCGCAAAATTTAAGATTGTTGCTAGGCGTGTGGATTTAACTGGCGAGCGTAGTATTGTTGGCAGAGCAATAGTTATACATGCAGGCGAAGATGACTTAGGCACAGGCGGTGACGATGAAAGTCTTAAGACAGGCAATGCTGGCGATAGATTAGCATGTGGTGTTGTACGATTGAGAAAGGGCATAGAAGAAAGTTATGTTAGACCAATACACGAAAAGACTTTTGCTAGAAACGAGTTACCGCAAATTAATAGACAGCATATACAAGATTCCGACTTTAACTATAAAGAAGGCGAGATGACCATAGATAAGATTAAGCCAGTACAGACTCAACGTGTAGATGGCTTGGCAAAGAAATCTCGAGATGTATTTTTAAACAATGAAGACAAACCGTTCATAGTAGACAAAAAGGGTTACTTGATTAATGGGCACCATAGATTTGATGCCGCAAATGTATTAGGTATTAAACGTGTAAAAACGATTATGATAGATGCAGACATTGAAGAAGTAATGCAAGTCTTTTCACATACCAGTAGTGAGCAACAAGTAATGGCAGAGAATTACTTTAAAGATTTACTTAAATCAAAACTCCTCAAAAAATAATAATATAAATACTGCTATGCTTATAGCGGACATTAATAATCCATTTAGACAATTTATGCAAGACTGTGGACTTGATGTCACGCATGTACCTCCGACATCGAGAGATTCTGTGTTTGCAATGAGTGGCTGTTTTGAATGGACTCCACCTGCAGATAGGACCAGTCCTGTTACCATTGAGTTCCTGAAACGGAGTATCATGGACCCACTACTGTATGTAATCAGCTTAGATGGCTTTGATTCAGATGTGATATTTAATACATGGCAAGAGTACAACAGCGAACACACTCTAATACCTAAGTACATCACGAACAATCCTTATGCAGTAGTTCTGTTTGAAAACGGTGCAGAAGGGCATTGTGACAAGCACATATTCGAGTTTATTCACCAAGTTAAGCAGTCTTACAAGCTCGCTACAGTGTTTTACGGCAATAGTTGTGTCAATATAGCAGATAAGTTTAAAACGTTTAATTACGACACATTTAAGGTGCTTTATACTAGAAACTATAAAGAAGACATAATGTTACAGCTAGATATTACTGCTGAATTCGACTTTAACACACCTAAAAAACATCTATTTAATTGTTTAAACAATGCTCCTAAGCCACATAGAGCGTTATTACTAGGCGCATTTATAAAAAACAGTTTGCAGGATAACATACTAAGTAGCCCAGATGTTCCCTTTGAAGAAGTTACACACAATACTATGGATTACATTAGTAAGAACCTTAACAGCATTGCAGATATAAAGAAGGGTGTTAGTTATTTAGAAGCACTATCACAGCATTACCCTATAAAGTTTGATGACAGAGATGCAGATGTTGTACACATGAAAGCAGTAAGTAACAGTAGTTCGTTTTATGCTAACATGTTCAATTGTGACATACAACTAGTAACTGAGTCTATGGTAGGCGACTGTTTATACATAACTGAGAAAGTTTTTAAGCCTGTAATACAAAAACAGCCGTTTATGTTGTTAGGCCCAACTAGAATGTATCAGCATTTACGACAAATGGGATATAAAACATACGACCATTTGTTTGATGACATACAAATGTATGATACCGAAACAAATGTTATACACAAAATAGACATGCTAGTGGACAATCTAGAGACATTGCAAATGAAAAAGGATAATCCGAGTCTATGGCAGGACATAGTAGCACAAAGTAAAGAGTGCGCCGAACATAATTATACATTATTCCAAACTAATTCATCATATATACTGGAAAACATTAAGACAGACTTAGATGGCTGGCTAAAAGTGTACACAGATTATGAGAAAATATTTAAAGAAAGATAAATAACAGTATGAAGATATCAGACATTGTATTAAACGAATTTGCATCAATGGGTGGCATGAGTGCCGGTGCAGTAGCTACTGTGGTAAAACCGATAGCTAATGATGCACAGCGTATAGCCCAACGTCCAAAGAAGCCTAAGAAAACTAAGTGGGCTCACAAAAAGCCAGGTCCCAAAGCTAAGAAAGAATCAAGTATCATAAAGAGATAGCATGAAAGTATTAGCATCCAAAAACGGACCAACCGTAGTAAGTTCAAAAGAGTTTCACTTCTTTGACAAATTATCGCACGAAAAAGGTATATATGAGTACGAACTCAATGAAAATGAGTTATACACTGCCCAGCAATTAAGACAACGTGGACTAGTAATAAGAGTAAATGATAATGGCAAAGCAAAATACAAAGCAATCAAGCAAAGGTAAATTAGACAACAAACAAGTTGCTAAGAAATTAGAAACAGCAACTAAAAATGTTCTGTCTAAAGGTATGTACTTCTCTGTGAAAAGAAATGATGGATACTTTGATATTGTACTTGCTACTAATAGAACAGCAGTGTGTAAAAATGTGTACTTGCCTGAAACAGCAAGAACAATCGTAACAACATTAAACACTACTGCTAAGAGAAAACTCTCCCCTACAATTAATATAATTAATTCTGCAATTCGACAGTATCAGGATGAAGTATCAAAGCATTATAATGATCTAATATTTTATAAACATACAATGCGTACTACTGACGACAATGAAAAATTCTATGTTGTTGAGAGTAGAGCGGACATGTCTATGATGAAATTACGTGATTCTAAAGATCATTTGCATTCGCATATACATACCTCCTATTAAACGGTTGATTTTTCAATACCCTTTTTTATAGTTTTTGATAAATACAAATAACAATTTAACTTTTATCGGGAAAGAACATGAAAATTACAAATTTTAACCAAACGCCAAAGAAACGAATTAATCAAATTAATTCTTATCTTAAAGAGGCTCATGGTGTGCAAGTCAAAGGCTTACACAGCAAGACCAAACTTGAAACTATTAAAGAAAAAGCAGAACAAACTCTTATAAGATTACGAAACACAAATCGTAAGTTTAACTTAGATCCAGAATACGCAAAGTTTTTAGGCGTAAGAGATGTTATCGAAGTTATGCTTTCTGAAGGCATGTATGCAGAAAGTCCTGCAATGCAAGAAATGAAATCAGGCATTGTATCCGAAGTTAAGGCTTTAATGGACGGCGGTTACACAATGGACGAAGCAAGTAAAGAGTGCATGAACAAATTCAGAAAGGACACCCGATATGCCCATGATGACGAATTTGTACTGCCAATAGTACTTAAAGCGGCTAAAGACTACATGGAAGCATGTAGCTCAATGAGCGAAGAAGTTAAACAAGAGTTTCCAGAAACAGATATCAACGAATACTTATTCCAAGAGATGGCAAAAGAAGTTGGAATGGAAATAGACAACGTTGAAGCATTAAAGGCAATTGAAGAAAAACTAGGCATGTTTGCTGAAGTAAGTGGCAAGAGCAGAGAGTCTGTTGTAGGCTTCTTAAATGGTTTAGAAGAAGATGCAGTTGCAAACGGTATTCAAATGTTTGGTAAGAAAGTTGCAGAACAAAATAAATTTACAGGTGCTAGAAAAGATGCTATTGCACAAGGTAAAAAGTCTTTTGAAGTAGACGGAACAGAATTTGATATTACTGGCGATACTAAAGATGAAAAGAGTCAAGCAAAAGAAAGCATGTTCGATGACATCATCGGTGACATGATTTCAGAAGAAGTAGAAGTGGAACAAGCAGAAGTGGTTATGGCACTTAGAGCCTTAGCAGACGATGTACAAGACCACGTTGAAAGAATTGGCAGAATGATTAACGAAGACCTTCCTGCTATTGTAGATCAAATGAAAGCAGAGTTTGGCGCAGAACAGGCAGTTCAAATGAAATCTAATATGGAGCAAACGCTTCAATCAGTATTAGATGGAAACAAAGCAGGTAAAGACGGATTGGACAGCGTTATTGCTGGACTAACTGGACAGGGAACGGGCATGGTGGATGCACCAGCTGAACCTGGACTTGACACTGGACTTGAACAACCTGCATTAGGCGGCGAAGAAGAGCCTGCATTGGATAACGTACCTGCCGCGGCTGGCCCAGAAGATGAGCCACTAGGTAGAGCATCAGTAGAGATTTAACATGAAGATTAACGAAGTATTACTCTTCGAACTATACTTCGACGACTTACAACTTGCTATTAAAGACAGAATTGTCCAGCAAGTTGGGTCCGACGTTAGTGAGATACCAACGGAAGAATTCCGTAAGAGCCTCGCAGACGACGGATTTTTGATGAGCACGGATGAACTCATCAAGGCGCTCAATGACATGGAAGTCATTGATAGTGCGGACGAGAATAGTATCGTGCCTAAAGGCAAAATTGCCAATGATGTAACTGACCCAGATGCAGAAGATCAAGGCGTTGATGTTGGTGCAATGGCAGATGACCAAGCATTAGGTGCCGTAAAAGACAACCTCCCACAATAAGCATAAACTAAATATGTTTAATGTCAACACAACTTAATAAGTTAGCAACTCCATTCGCCAGTATTAGGCAATTACCTTTTGATGAGTATGTAAAGAGATTTACAGCAGGTATCACTAGGATACATATTCACGATACATATTACGAACAAACGGATTTTGCACCCGGTATATGGGACTTCTTTGAAGGTACCCAAACCACTGACAAGTACAATAACTCACTAATAGACCACAACAACATACCCGCAGTATATAAGCATCTATCTTTAGACACACCCGGCAAGCCAGCACAGGTGTTAGCAATGACACACAATGATGTTGACTTAACGCCTGAGCAGAAAAAACAGAAAGAGCGAGTGTGGGACAAACTACTAGATGTAGGAATGGACGATGAGGAATGGTTTGCATCTTTCCCTGATATCACTTACCGTATAAACAGTTTAGGTTTGCGTACTGACTTAGAAGTAGACGACTTGGTACCTAATGAGTTTATTCCAGTGTTTGGTTGTAGTCACACATTTGGGTTAGGTATGCCAGCAGAGAACTTGTGGCATAACAAACTTAGTGAATCTCTTCCTATATTTAATGTAGGTATATGTGGTTCAGGTATAATGGATGTTTATTTGTTATTAACACAGTTATACAACGAGAAGCCGTTCAACAAAGCATACGCAGTTATACCCCACAACGAACGTATGTCACAAGTTAGTAAGAAAGGCATTATCGAGGGCGGCGCCCATGCACAAGCGTCAGCATTCTTAAATGAGTTTAAAGGTGTAGATGACGGATATCCACTACAGACACAAAACATGATTTTGATTGTGGTACAAGAAGCATTAGAGCATTTTTGTAAAGCAAACAACATCGAACTAGTAATGTACTCTAACTTTACTGTTGGCGGACAACTAGATTATCATAAATGGGGACTACTTTGTCCTCCAATTTTTAGACCAGCAAAGGCTATTATACCTAAACTAGAAACAGTTAATCCTAAGAAGCACACAAAAGAGCAGATACTTGATTCTGTTGCCAGAGATAAGATACACTATGGTCACAATTGGCACCGCAAAATCGCAGAGATATTGCAATGTCGTTAACTTTAGCTGAATTAGGATGCAACAAGACAGCATACATACAAGCATTGCCTAATAATACACGAATGGCTACTCAGTTGCTAGAGCAAGGCTTTGCAGTTGGTACTAAGGTATCAGTGGCTAATATTGCACCCTTTGGAGGCCCACTTGCAGTTAGATTGCATAACACCAAAATATCTATAGGAAAGGGCATAGCAACACAGATAATAGTCAAAAAAGGTTGACAAACACCATCAAAGGTGTTATAATAAGCACTTATAGGAAAATGGATAACATTATATGTTAATAGATAAGATTCAATATAAAACTTTAGAACGAATTACTACCAAAGAAGGTAGACGCTATGTGGGAGACGATAATGTCCCTGTACCTAGTGTGACCACTGTACTTGATAAAACATCTGACAAGACTGCCTTGATTGCATGGCGTAAACGTGTCGGTGATGCTGAAGCAAATAGAGTAAGTACCGAAAGTGCTGGCTTAGGAACTAAAGTGCATAATGCGTTAGAGAAGTTCATTCTAGAAGAAGACTACGAAATCAAAGGAAATAACTTTGTAAGTATACTTGCAAGGGATATGACTAACCTAATGATTAACGAAGGCTTCGGTGATGTTAGCGAAGTATGGGGAACTGAGGTTGGCTTAATTGCTCCTGGGCTCTATGCTGGAACAACTGACTGTGTAGGAATACATGGCGGCGAAGAAGCTATTATTGACTTTAAGACTAGTAAGAAAATTAAAAAAGAAGCGTGGGTTCAAGACTACTACTTACAGTGCTGTGCCTATGCACTAGCACACAATGAGATGTACGACACTAATATTAGAAAGTGTGTTATTCTTATGGTTAGTAGAGATGTTGAATTCAAACAATATACAATCGAAGGTGACCAGTTTGACCATTATTGTGGTCTGTGGGCACAACGTTTAGAGCAATATTATCAGTCTATTCTATGAAGCAAGTAGTATTAGTACAACATGCTATAGGTGAAGTTGGGCTAGATAATTTTGGTGTTATCGACCTTGTATTACCTGAACTTAAAGACGGTGAATACTTAATAGAAAATATCTATTGCGGTACAGATCCTTACATGCGTATTTCGATGAACCCAGGTGAAGTGTTTCCTAACTACCCGATGATAACTCTCAATGAAGGGATACCAGGCGAGTCAGTAGGCAGAGTTATAGAAAGCAAAAATGCAGACTTCCCAGTTCATACACACTTGTGGCATAAGAAGGGTTGGCGCACACATGCAATAGGTAATGGCGATACCGAACATTTTAAGTTAACTCCTGGCACAGATATGGAAAAGTATCTAACGTTTTATAGCCTAGTAGGAAGAACAGCATACTATTCCTTAACTAAGGTATTAAAAGTTAATGTTTCGGATACTGTTGGTGTAAGTGGAGCAACAGGTGGTGTTGGTAATATGGTTGTACAATTTGCAAATCTTATGGGCTGTACTGTATACGGACTTACTAGCACACAGGAAAAAGCAGACTTAGTAAACGAGTTAGGCGGCACTGGTGTTGTCGTTCCTCGTAAAACACCTTTAATGAAAATGCGAGCTATTATATCAGGTGCGTGTGAGCCGTTCGATGCTTACCATGAGAATGTCGGCAACGATTATTTCTTTAGTGCTTTGCAGAATATGACTTACAGCGGCACAATGTCCTACTGTGGCGTAATGTCTTTGTATCAAAATATAGTGCCAAGCGGTGGACCTAACCTTTTTGCCCTAACAACAAAAGATATAACCATTCGTGGTTGCAATATGACTAAAGACTTAGTGTATGGTTCCGAAGAATGGAAACAGCAATTTAATTGGACTGATGAATTCCACCAATTTATAAACGACCATATTGACGAGTTACAATGCGTTAATACTATGTACGAAGGCATCGAATCAATGCCACAACAGTTTGTAGATCATTTTACACCAAAAACTCCTCGTTCTGGTAAATCTTTGTGCAGGATATGAAACTAGAATTGCTCAAAGTGATAAATACATTTATAAGAACATATTGGAGTTTACATAGTGTCACATCAAGACAATGCAAATTTAAAAATTATTATCAGCAGAATCCAACAAAGGCGAGGATTAAAGCAGGATTTACCACATCCGCTTAGACCTGGCGAGATTGGCTTTGCTACAGATAGCAAACAAGTTTATATTGGCGCTGACACAAATGATGCCATCAGTGCAACATACAATAAGACTGTAACATTAGAAGGCACCCTGGGTGCTTCTGCTAGAACACTTAGTTTAGCAAACAGTCAGATTATTAAGTTCACAGTTCCGCATATTAGATACACGAAAGGCTCGGGAGAGTTTGACGGTGTAAGTAAATCTAAATCATGGAAAGCAAATACTACTTTAATTGGTACAGCCAACTTAACAAATGCCGCGGGCACCAGTCTAGCTAGAACTGTGTTTGACAGTATTGTAAGTGGTAATAACTCTATTAACCAAAACCAAACAAGCAGATCCTTTACAGCAGATGATATCACAGTTTTACTTAACGGAGTAAAACAAGATGGTGATAGCAGTGGTACAGGTGCATTAGTAAATACAGCATATGATTACAACTTTGTAAGTGCTAATACTTCCACAGCGGATCATTCATTGTACTTAGGTTTTGCCCCACAAAATTCAGATGATGTTGCTATTACATATTACGGCAACACACATGTTAACCACATTATATCAAATACAGTTATTGCAAGCGGAGCCGCTACAACTGGCTTCTATGCTAACATGAGTATTCCTGATTATAGACATATTGACAGTAGTTTAGTAATGGTTAACCCACAAATCGGCACAGGCTTTATTGGCTTAGAAAAGAAACACATTGACGTAGTTACAGAAGGACTTGGTATTGCAAATACTAGTAGTATTTCTGCCGCTAATGTTGTGTTTGTTAAAGACCCAGCAGACCCGAGTTTAATCACAGGCAGTGGCGCAAGCACAGTATATAGTGGTATCGGTAGAGTTACAGCAGGTACGCCAACAGCTGGAGTTGTTACATTTGATACTGGACAAGAAAACCTGGTGTTTACAGCATTACCAAATGCATCAGCAGGGTATAACGGCTATGTATGGACAGAAGGCGCAAGCCATATTGGTGTTATAGGCACAGCCTCACAAGCACCATCAAGAACTACATGGTACCATAATAAACTTTTACCAATTTCTGCAAACAGCGTTGCTAATACATTTAGTGTAACACTTCCATCAAATACATGGTCAACAGGCAGAACTGTTACAGCCGCAGTTGATGCCTCTAGTACAGTTACACTTACTGCAAACGTTTCAGGTATTGTAATAGGCGACAAAGTTGAGTTTACAGGTAGCGCCACTTTGGTAGGAACAGAATATCCAGTAACCGGTGTGAACACTGGTACAGGTACATTTACAATTACAGAAGCAGGATTGACTGTTGGTATTACATCTGGATTGGACTTCTTTAACAGAGGACAATCAAGTGGTGCAACTACTATACAGGTATTCAGTCCAGAACATGGTTTTGCGGCAAGCACTAGTACAGGTCTTAATATAACAGGCAGTGATACTACGGCACAGATTGCAGATGCAACTTTTAGTTTAGCGGACACTGTTGTTACTAACAATACATTTTATATAGATTCTACTACCGAAGTAACAGGTAATGTTACGGGTAGCCTCACTCCAAACGTTTCAGCCGTAGTAGCTGATGACGAGTTAACTATTAAACCTGCTTACTTACTAGATATTTCCGGTGAGCCAACAGTTAACGGTGTGATCTCATTGGTAAATGGTAAGAATCAATGGTTCGGTCTTAGTTTAAAGCCAGGAACAACTGATGAGATTTACATTACTAGTGATGATCAAACTCAGTACAGAATAATTAATGATCCACAAGATACTATAGATTCATTTGGTGAACTAGGTTTCACTAGTGGTTCACATGCAACAAGATCACTCAACACAGTTAAAGCAAAATTAGAAGTTTGGTTAAATAAAATTCTAAATGACGAAGATGTAAACATAGTTAGCGGTGTGTATATAAACAGTAAATACAGCGATAGTGCAGATGTCCAGGCAATGGAAACTTGGAAAATTAATGTTGATACTACTAACGGTGAAGTTAACTTCGATAGCAGTGATGAAGCAGGCGCTTTTGCAGAACTAGTTAACAGACTATACTTTAAAACTAACGATCCCGACAAACGAGGATTGGTAACAATTAAAACTAATATTGAGATGCTTACAACTCAATCATTAGAATCAGGACAATCAGAAACATTTTATTCACAACCACAGCAATTAACAATTGGCTCTGGTTCAGGTATTGCCCTTACAGACTTAGGCACAGACGCTACTGCTATTGACACATTGTTTATTGACTATTCAATTGTCGGTCAGGCATTAGACTCTGCCAACAGTGCTGTAACTAGGTACTACAATCAAACTGGTACATTATTTTACAATGGTAATCCACTCGCAGGCACAGACGCTACTGGCAATGTTGCTGGTGCAGTGACATTACAGGATGTATCTTCTTCAGCACACGACACAAACTTATCCACTGGTAACGCATATTACTCAGGTCAGATTGTATTCTCAGGCGCCATGGCAAACGGTACAGTTTCTATAGCGGCAGATAACAATGTTACACCTCCTACTAGTAACGCAGTAATGAAATATGTTGTTCGTAAGTGGAAGTCTCAATAAAGAATAGAGTATGTTCGATAAAACTACCGATGTTGAAAAACGTCTGAAAGAGTTCAGGACTATCCGCCGCGAGTCGAATACCGAGGAAGATGTCTTAGAATACTTCTCCCAAATCAAAATACACAATAGGTACTTGGACTACTGGTCTCCTGCAGATTGGATGTCACCATTTGATATTATTGAGAATGGATATTTTTGTACTACAGGGCTTTCTATACTGCTATACAATGTACTGGCGAATTTAAAGTTCATAGATCCTGCGGAAACAGAGTGGAAAGTGATAAGTAATCATGTTACAGGAAAGGATGGAGCAATCTTTATATCCGATGGATTTGCATATAATCTGATCCCTGGTAACAAGGTATTATTTGTGGATAACACAGACAAGTACATTATACTTCAGGACTTAAAAAACATAGAAGTTCCTATCATATAATCTTGACATTCAGTTGAAATATGCTATAATAGGAACATAGATACAGAACATATATAACAGAGAACATATTTAACAGGATAAACAATGCAGGTACAGAAGAGAGACGGGCAACTAGAAGACTTAAATATTGATAAGTTACACAAGGTTGTTATGTATGCCGTTGAAGGCATAACAGGAGTTAGTGCGTCAGAAGTAGAGATTAACTCACATATCCAATTTTTCGATAGAATTTCATCAATCGATATACAAGAAACCCTTATTAAAAGTGCGGCAGACCTCATTAGTGAAGAGTCACCGAACTACCAATATGTGGGTGGCAGGCTTATTAATTATCATTTAAGAAAGGAAGTTTACGGTACGTTTACTCCTCCTTGCTTATGCGACATTATTGATAAGAACATTGACATCGGGTTTTATGATAAAGAGTTTACTGAGCTATATACTAAAGATGAAATAAATCAATTACAAGAATACATCGACCATGCTAGAGATGAGTATTTAACTTATGCGGCAATGGAACAATTCCGTGGTAAGTATCTAGTACAAAACAGAGCAACTGGTGAGATATTTGAAACACCACAAGTAGCATATATAATGATAGCGGCTACATTGTTCAGTAAGTATCCTGCAGAAACTAGAATGAGATATGTTAAAGCATATTACGATGCTATCAGTACTTTTAAAATATCTTTGCCTACGCCAGTTATGGCAGGTGTAAGAACACCGCAACGACAGTTTAGTAGTTGTGTATTAATTGAGACAGATGATAGTTTAGACAGTATCAATGCAACAAGTAGTGCAGTGGTTAAGTATGTAAGTCAAAAAGCAGGCATAGGCATTGGTGCAGGAAGCATTAGAGCAATTGGCTCAGCTATCAGAAGTGGAGATGCAACCCACACAGGAGTTATTCCATTCTTTAAACTATTCCAGTCAGCAGTTAAGTCATGCTCACAAGGTGGAGTAAGAGGTGGAGCGGCAACATTATATTATCCTATTTGGCATTTAGAAATCGAAGACATGCTTGTACTAAAGAACAACAAAGGTACAGAGGATAACAGAGTACGTCATATGGATTATGGTGTACAGTTTAACAAGTTAATGTATGAGCGACTTATTAGTGGCGGCAATATTACATTGTTTAGTCCTAGCGATGTTCCTGGACTGTATGATGCATTCTTTGCAGACCAAGAAGAGTTTAAAGAGTTATACGAAGCGGCAGAAAAACGTACAGACATACGTTTTAAAACTATTAAAGCAATTGATCTGTTCAGTAACTTTATGCAAGAAAGAAAAGATACAGGTAGAATTTACTTAATGAATGTGGACCATGCAAACACACATGGCTCTTTCATAGAAGACCTTGCACCTATTAGACAAAGCAACCTATGTTGTGAAATTAACTTACCCACTAAGCCGTTAACACATATTAACGATGAAGAAGGTGAGATTAGTTTATGTACTTTAAGTGCAATTAACTGGGGTGCAATTAAGAAGCCAGCAGATTTTGAGAAAGTATGCGACTTGGCAGTTAGGGCATTGGATGAATTATTGGACTACCAGGAGTATCCAGTAATAGCCGCTGAACTAAGCACAATGAGTAGACGCCCACTAGGTGTTGGTATTATTAACTTTGCATATTGGTTAGCAAAGAATGACACAACATACCAAGATCCTAACTTAGAGTTAGTAGACGAATGGGCCGAAGCATGGAGTTATTACTTGATTAAAGCAAGTGCTAACCTAGCCATTGAGAAAGGCGTAATTAGTAAGAACATGGAAACAAAGTACGGACACGGTATTACACCTAACCAAACATACAAAACAGACGTTGACGAATTAGTTAAGCACCAAGAACGTATGGACTGGAAAGGATTGCGTAAGCAACTTAAAGAAACTGGCATCCGTAACTCAACACTAATGGCACTTATGCCAGCAGAGACATCAGCACAGATTAGTAACAGCACAAACGGTATTGAACCGCCACGCAGTTACGTTAGTATTAAACAAAGTAAGCATGGCGTACTTAAACAAGTAGTGCCAGGCTATCCAAGACTTAAAAATAAGTACGACTTACTGTGGGATCAGAAGTCACCAGAAGGCTATTTGAAGATAATGGCTGTTCTACAAAAGTACATTGACCAAGGCATTTCGGTAAATACATCTTACAATCCAGAACACTTTGAAGATGAGAAAGTACCGTTGTCTGTATTGCTACAACATCTTATTATGTTTTATAAATATGGTGGCAAGCAGTTATACTACAACAACACATACGATGGACAAGGCGAGATTGATATAAACAAAGATGACGAGCAACAATCGCTACCCACGACTACTTTTGTAGATGATGAAGATTGTGAGAGTTGTAAAATATAACCAAGAAGGAACTATGCTTTGCTAAAGCAAAAAAAGAAAAAGAGAAGAATGAGCGTATTAGACATAAAAAATAAGGCAGACCACACTAAAGCAAAAATGTTTTTAGATTCACGCGGTACGCCAAACGTACAACGATTTGATGTTGTTAAATACAGACAGTTTGAAAAGTTCACAGAGAAGCAACTAGGTTTCTTTTGGAGACCAGAGGAAGTTGACATTGTAAAAGATGCTAAAGACTTCAAAGACCTTACAGACTTTGAAAGACATATTTTTACAAGTAATCTTAAAAGGCAAATAATACTAGACAGTGTGCAAGGACGTTCACCTAATCTTGCTTTCTTGCCTATAGTAGGAATCCCAGAGTTAGAGACATGGATTGAAACTTGGGCATTCAGTGAAACAATTCACAGCAGAAGTTATACGCATATCATTAGAAATGTGTATCCAGATCCTAGTAAAGTATTTGATGAGATGCTTAACAATAAGCAAATAGCAGATTGTGCCGATAGTATTACATCAACATACGATGCACTTATAGAGTTTAATCATGCTCGAGAGCGTGGACTAGTTAGTTACAATGAATACGAGCATAAGAAAGCATTATGGTTATGTATTATGAGTGTTAACATTCTTGAAGGTGTACGTTTTTATGTATCCTTTGCATGTAGTTGGGCATTTGCTGAACTCAAGAAAATGGAAGGCAACGCTAAGATTATCAAGTTTATTGCTAGAGATGAAAATGTGCATTTAGCTAGTACACAAACAATGTTAAAATTGTTGCCAGCAGATGACAAAGACTTTGCTAAGATTAAGGAAGAGACTAAAGACGAATGTAAGCAAATGTTCCTAGACGCTGTAGAGCAAGAAAAGGCATGGGCAGACTACTTGTTTAAAGATGGTAGTATCATCGGACTTAATGCAGAACTGTTAAAGCAGTATGTAGAGTTTATTGCAGGCAAACGTATGAGAGCGGCACAAATAGAAACAGATTTTAATACTGGTACAAACCCTCTACCTTGGACACAGAAGTGGATAAGCGGTGGCGAAGTACAAGTAGCACCACAAGAAACTGAAATCAGCAGTTACGTTATTGGCGGAACAAAGCAAGACGTAGACCAAGATTCATTCAAAGGATTTAGTTTATAATGCCAGGGGTAACTAAGGTACTAGCCGATACAGCAGGTGGAACTAATTTAGGACCAGGTGCCCCTACCGTTATAACAGAAGGTCAAACAACGTCTGTTATAGGCGACAAACAAGCACCGCATGGTTCAGCACCACATACAAGTGCAACAATAAACAGTGCAAGTAGCACAGTATTCGCTGAAGGTCAGCCAGTTACCAGAGAAGGCGATACTGCTACTTGCGGTCACACCAGTACAGGATCCGGAACCGTATTTGCAGGCTAACCGACATTGCTTGTAGATAAGTATATGCATGGTCCTAATACAATTTAAGAACACCATAGACACTGATACGTTACCAGTTAACGTAATTCAGTACCTCCGTCATTCCACATACTTACTTGATGTGCAACTTACAGACTATGAGCACATCAACACTATTACTAGTGACTACGAAGTAGTAAGTATGCAAAGTAACGATGATTGTGCGTATATTGACGTCTTAGAGCGTCTTACAACGTCATACACGGTTATTCTAGCAGAGGATAAGCTAACACACCTAATAGAAAAATTAGACTTACTAGCAATGTCTGAACCACAGATTGTGTGTATTAGTTGGCAAATGGACAGGAATTACATAGTTGATTTTAGAATTACAGAGCTACTAAAAGCAGGACACACAGTTGTTTGTGCTGGAGGCAATCATGATTTGCCAGTACTTGATATTAGCCCAGTTGCAGTAGATGGAGTTGTCAGGGTAGGTGGTTTTAAACATGAAGGCAAGTTTCAAAACTGGATAGACTTATATGACATTACAGTTCCTGGCATAACCTGCTCTAATGAAGCAGTGCATAGAGTTTGTGAGTTAATGGCTAATAAGGAACTTGAACTAGAATACAAGTTAGACTTTTACAGCGAAAGCCACATCCGTAGTGCGCCTTGGCCTCTTAGACTTGCACAGACGCCGTCTAACAGTCACAAACATTACGAGTTTAGTCCTGTATCCAATTTACGATATATTGCAGGCGAGCATTTACTTCCAGTCAGACCAGGCGACACAGTTAGTGTATTAAGTGGGTCAGTTGCACTAAGCAGTTTCTCAGCTCCGGAACATGTTGACATGAAACAAGAAATGCCTAGGGGAATAACATTTGATCCCACAGTGGGATGGCTGTATGGTACGTTCAAGTATAAAGAAGCAATGTTCCATAGAATACTTGCTGACATAAATGGGCAATTATTTGAGTATCATATTATTAGTTGTGATGCAGATTCGAAACCTAGTTTTGAAGAAGTACGAGAAAACTATTTTAATAGACCATATGATGCGCCTCCATTCACATTAAGAGAATATTGGGTACCTATGGCACGCCCAGTTAAACTATTAGAACCAGGTGACCCTTTTATTAGGACGTACAACCTAAATGACTTGCATTTGTACAGGAGTTACGAATGAGAGGGATAACATTTAGTGAGTTCGCCGGTGGCAAAAATGTTGATATGTTTTTACATGCACCAGACACACTGCCAGGCACGCCAATGCAAGAAGCAGTCAAAACAGCAATAACAATTAGAGAAAAGTACACCAAGGATATTTATGTATGGTGTGACTATAGTGTACAGCACATGTACTCACAACTTGCCATGCAGGCTTTTAAAATGGCTAACATAGACTTTACAGCCGCAATACCTGTTTTAAGTAATAACTTGAGCAAACGTGAGAACGATTGCAGTATTGCATATTGCGAAAGTAGAAATATACCTTATGAATTATTTTACATAGATGTACCTGAACTTTTTAACGGTCCGAGATTTGAATATTGGGGACAGCACTTTCCAACTACACAACCGCAAATGACTATTGTGGGAAGGTTCTTTGACTTACTACCAGATTGTTGTTTAGTGTATCCTGGATTTATGATGCACGTTAGCAACAGTGAGTGGACAAGAAGTAAGAACAATGGCTTTATGCCGTTTGTACCTCATGCTACACAAGAACATGCCGCGGCACATGCCGGGTTAGAGTATACAAACTTCCAAGAGCATTATGTAAACATGTACAGCAGTTGGTTCTTCACACCAAGTTATGGTGAAGTATTCAACTTGCCTACACAAGAGTTTGTTGATAATGCACCGCATAGGTATTATCAGTATGAGATGAGAACAATTAAACAAGCAGGTTTTGACATAAAAGCTACAACACAAAAGCTAATTGGCATCGAATTACTTAAAAGTTTCTTTGGACATGATAAATACGATAAAGAACTTAGACAAAAGTTGTCGCCCTATGGTCCTTTAACTATGAAGTATGCAAGTTTACAGTACACAGTTAAAGTTGACACGAAACTTAAAGAGATGATAGAAAAGCATTATGAAAATAATTTTGAATTCCTTAACAAACTTTTTTAAAGACAAAGCAAAAGCAAACTTCTGGTTGTACACTTTGCCAATACAGTTAGTAGGATTGTGCATAATTCCTATAATGGCATATAATGGCGATTGGTCTTACTTGTGGTTAGGTCTTATTACATACTTCCTATTCGGTTGTGTGGGAATGGCAGTTGGCTTACACAGGTATTGGGGACATAGTGCATTTGAAATGCCTAAATGGAAAGAACGTATTATGACAACATGCAGTGTGTTCAATGGATACGGCGCAATTTTTCCTTGGGTTATGGTACACACTTCAGGGCACCACAAGAACGCAGATAAAGATGGTGACCCACACAGTCCACTACAAGGTTTCTGGCATGCATTCTTAACATGGCACAGGGAACAAAAGTATTTCGACATGCACATTGACAGGCGTGTATTAGTTACATACATTAAACGTGGATTCGTTAATGACAAATATTACCAATTCTTAAATGATTACTATTTGGCAATTAACTATGGAGCAATTGCTCTAGTATGGTTACTATTTGGATGGCAAGTTGCATTATACGGAATAGTATTTGGTATATGGGCAACACTAATGAATACAAGTACTGTTACAGCATTAAGTCATTACAGTTGGTTTGGGTACAAGAACTTTGAGACCAAAGACAACAGTGTGAACAATCGAGTAGGTGCTATACTTACTTGGGGAGAAATGCTACATAACAATCATCACAGATATTGGAATGCACAAAGCAACAGTCACCATTGGAGTGAAGTTGATATGAGTGGGTGGGTTATTAAAGGACTCAAAAAATAATGCTATTCTACTTACTATTCTTACCACTAGCCGCAATTAGTTTTGGGTACTCACTGTTTTACGGTACAACATCACTATGGATTGCAACATTATTATTTACAGTGTTATATAGTGGTTACGGTGTTAGTGTTGGATTCCACAGACTACACAGTCATCGAAGTTTTAAAACTTGGGAGCCTATACGCAAGTTAGTATTATACTTAGGTTGCCAAGGAGCACAAGGATCTCCAGTAACATGGAGCCTTATACACAACAGAAGTCATCATGCTCACACAGACACAGCAAAAGATGTGCATACCCCAACGAAAGGATTATTTTATGCTTTCTTTGGCTGGATTTTTGATAGAAGTAATCATCAATTTGCACAAACAGAACTATTTAAAATGCGAAAGAATTTAGACCCATATGCGTTATGGTGCCATAAAAATTACATATTATTAATTATTTTAAATCTAGTCTTAATTGCTTTACTAACTGGTTGGTGGTTTGAGGGCAGGTATGTACTTGCAAGTTTAAATGCAAGTTTCTCGGCTGTGTTGATTAGTGGACTCGTTAATGTCGTTGGACACTTACCTTTAAAAGGTTTGACATACGAAACAGATCCTACTAAGAACAACAGCACAAACAATCCTTGGTTAGTGTTTGTTAGTTGGGGCGAAAGCCTGCATAACAATCATCATTATAGACCAGCAAGATTAAACTTTAATACTAAATGGTACGAATTGGACGTAGGCAGATGGCTAATAGCAACAATCAAAAAATCTTAAGAACTTTTTTCGACGGCAAAATCGGGTGTGTAGAACTAGATGACTACTGGATGCCGAAGTTGGAACAGTTTTGTAAAATTGCAGGAGACTTAGGATTTAAACAAAATGCTTCACCCGAAGCAATGAAAGTAGACTCAATCAAATACCATTGCATGGTACACATACCTACAGAAGAGATATATGCTGTAGCAGGTGTACAGTACATGCCGGAATACAAGGACGGTTATTACCGAGTATGGACTAGGCTATCACGCATACCTAATGAACATATACCTATGACTAAAATGGTGCGATACGGCAGAGGACATGAGATGCCAGAGTTTGACGGCTTGCTATATTATAATTGCAAGTGGGCAAATGAACAGGCAGGTTTTAAAGCAACATTCGGTACAACACTAGCAAACAAGACATACTCAGGCGATTATGTCAAAAGCACTAACGCAATCACTGATTACATAAAACGTAATTGGTGGAAACGCAAAGGGATTGCTGTTCCAGAAGGCATACAAGATTTTTATAGTGTGCCTCAAGTAATTTGGAACATCAACTTTGAGAAATTTAAGGAATTTTCTGTATGAAAAAGAATATAAAGAAGTTAATATTCTCTGTTGAAGGCATGAGAAATGTATACTGGGATCAGTCACCTTGCACTATTGGATGTGAAGTTTCTATTCCTTTTAAGTTTGATGGCGACCAACCGTTGTGTATTATAAGTCATGGTTCAGGTGGATTAGGTAATGACACTGAACATTTCGTAAGTGCTTTAAATGACTCGGGTATAGCCACATTATGTGTAGATAGTTTTACTGGACGGAATATGACCAATATAAATTGGAATGAACTTGGAGGCTATGTAAGTCCAAGGGCACGAGCATACGAAACAGTTGAAGCGTTTAAGTTCTTGCAAGAAAATCACGAAAGTTTATTTGCTGGAGTGGATTTAAGTAAAGTTGCATGTGTTGGATTTAGTTGGGGTGCAGATAGTATAGCACAGGTGTTTGCCCATTATGATGGCGTACTACCGGCAGAGACGTTCTATGCACTATGTTACGGTAACTTATGGCCCTTTGAGCCAGAGTACTATAATGCGAGAGACAGAGATGTAACATTGTATCACGGAGCAGATGATAACTGGACTAGTCCTGAAAGAGGTAAAACTTTTGCTAAAGAAACGCACAGTGAGTTTGTAGAGTTCTTTGGTTGTACACATGGATTTTGTAAACCCGGCTACGATGAAGAAATTGCAGAACAAGTTATAGTAAACTATCATGCGGAGTTCCCAGTACCTACGAAACTAAAAGATGCATTTGCGTACATACAGAAAGGCATGATTTGGAAAGACACAAAATGGAAGAGAGTTGATGCTACAATCACATTCGATCCTATGGCAACACAACGAATTATCAGTGACATAGTTCGCAAACTAAAAAGAGAGCCTGATGCCAACCTATAGTTATGAATGTAAGAAATGCGAACACGGCTTCGAAATAATACAGAGAATGAGTGACGATGTATTAGTTACTTGCCCTGAATGTAATAAAGACGAATTAAAGAAAATCATTGTCGCTGGTGGCGGCTTTCGATTAAAGGGTAACGGCTGGTTCAAAAGCGGTGGTTACTAAATGAAGAATTTAATATTTGCAGGCTGTAGTTTTACTCATGCGCCTGACAGTTGGGCACACTGTTCTAATCCATGGCGAGACGAGCGTAACAAGACCCAAGCAGAAATAGAGCAAAAAACTAAGGCATACACAAGAACAGAATTTGGCGGCACACGACATAGCCAGGAACATGTTGAGAAAATGTATGCTGAGAGATTAAAAGATTATCCACCAAATAGAATAAGAAACTTTAAGCCCGAGCATATTTGGGATGATGTAAGAAAATTACCTAAAGATCAATTCAGCATAAACATCTTAGGCTCAGGCGCTAACTCAAATACAGATATAGCCAGGAGTGTAATACATTTTATAGAACATTTTTCTGGTGAAGTAGACACATGTATCTTCCAGATTACTGGATTTCAGCGACAAACAAAATTTGTAGAATGGGTTGAAATAGACCCTGCTGACCCTCACTACTTTCACACTCATTATGACGACATTTGTTTTGACAAACTGGAAAAACATCAGGCGTCCCCAGATGACGACTGGCACTGTATTGAAGCAATAGAGGCATTACAAAACCTAACAACATTTTGCAAAGCAAACAATGTTAACATAAAATATTTCCATGGTTGGGATAACAGACCGGGTGGTGCTAGTGAGTTTAACTATTTTACTAAAAAATATATGCGT
>Ga0209192_10000357_pt1 | contig 47916 bp, 47 predicted proteins | sample ArcticOcean_MG_C_11_FD_187433 | JGI IMG/M metagenome (GOLD analysis project Ga0209192, IMG submission 187433) | Marine microbial communities from western Arctic Ocean - ArcticOcean_MG_CB2_154 (SPAdes) (version 2) | ecosystem: Environmental > Aquatic > Marine > Oceanic | place: Arctic Ocean... | reverse complement strand
GCTAACGCGGGCGAAGCCTTCACCCGCCTCCCCAACCACCTCGTGGTCACTCACGTTCTCAGACCTGAGTATTTCGACTACCCCGCAGATCTCGCACGGCTCCCAGCGGTGAGCCGCGCAATGCGCGACCTGGTGGCAGAAACGGGGCTTCGGTTTGAAGAGCTTGATGAGGATGAAGCCGTGGAGCTTGGATGTGTAAGCGCGGTACAGCGCATGCAACGGCAAGGTCGCCTGTCGCGTAAAGAATACCTTTGTCTGGCAGCGGCGAGTGTTGGAAATCTCGTTAAGTTGAAGGAGTTTCGCGAGAACGGTTGCCCGTGGGACAAGTGGACGTGCGCGTATGCGGCGAAGAACGGGTACCTCGAGGTGCTGCAGTGGGCGCGCGCGAATGGGTGCCCGTGGGACTCAAACACGTGCTCTGGGGCGGCGAGGGACGGGCTTCTCGAGGTGCTGCAATGGGCGCGCGCGAACGGCTGCCCGTGGAACGTGGACACGTGCTATCAAGCTGTGGGGAGCGGGCACCTCAAGGTGCTGCTGTGGGCGCGCGCGAACGGCTGCCCGCGTGACAAGAACGAGCTGCATATCGTCGCTCTAAATGGCCAAGTGGCGATGATGCGGGCGCTGATAGAGTCGGGCGCGGACGTCAACAAGGCGGGGGATGGCGACGCGACACCGCTGTACGCAGCCGCTCAAAAGGGCCATGAGGTGGTGGCGCGGGCGCTGATGGAGTTGGGCGCGGACGTCAACAAGGCGACGGATAACGGCGTGACGCCGCTGTACGCAGCCGCTCAAAACGGCCACAAGACTGTGGTGCGGGCGCTGATCGAGGCGGGTGCGGACATTAACAAGCCGTGGGATAACGGCGCGACGCCGCTGCACGCAGCCGCTCAAGAGGGCCACGAGGCGGTGGTGCGGGCGCTGATCGAGTTGGGTGTGGACGTCAACAAGGCAAGGGATGACGGCGTGACGCCGCTGTCCATAGCCGTTCAACAGGGCCACACGGCGATTGTTCAGATTCTCAAGGGATGCCTTATTGGTCCAGATGCAGAATTTGTCTTTGTAAATACCAGACGCACGATTTTGTATACCCTCACATCGACATTAAAGCTTCGCCGTCGCTCCCCCGCCCCCCGCGCTCGCGTCCTTTTTCGTCCCCTTTTTCGACGACAACCGCTCAATCATGGATTTACTTTTCTTTTGGTGACTGCGGATCCGCCGCTTTTCATTAATTGGCATGCACGTAGAGGACGTCGTGAATATTCCAACGAGCCCATGTACGTCTCAATCGGCGTTCTGACGGCGATGTATTTATTACGTACATGGTGCTCTCGGAATGGGTGATTTGCTTTTGTTTTTTGTGGCTCCCAGTAACTTTCCGGGGAGCGAGAACCTCGGAACCTCGGAACTGTCGCAGCAGAGTTCCGACAGTTTCGTCTTGGACGACGCGACCACACGGACCAGCGCGCGCGGAGGGGCGCTCGGTGTGGATGTTACGTGGATGTTAAATCACAAGACCACTGTGACGGTACGTGTCCCCTGATCCGTGCGCGAACTGTGCGAACTGTGCGACACACGATGCCGACATCAGTTCGACACCGCGATGCCGCTTCATCCCAAATCGTGCCGCTTCATCCCGCTCACACCCAAATCACGTTCCTCGCAGGCGACCTTTGCCACGGCCCTATTTCTCATCGCGTTCGTGTTCTTCGAGGAGCTCTCTTCCACGGCGGGGACGCTTCGCGGTGTCGTGACGAAATTCGCGGCGGCGAGGTCCATGGATTCGGGTTTGCGGTCATCTCTTGGACGCCACCGACACACTGCCGACGACGGTGACGATTTTGTTTTCGGCGTTTCGGCGTTACGACCGAAAAAACTACCGAGAACGCGTTTTGCGGCGGCGGTGAATGGCGTGTCGCCGATACCTAGCGCACCGCCCACGATACCTAGCGCGTCGCCGCGCATCGCGACCGCGTTTGAGAAGACGCATGTTTTGGAATTTGATCTCTCGGACGGCGTCGAAACGCGACCGGCGGGATATCGAATCCGTGTTTTCGAAAAAAACCGGATTATGAATAAAACTCGAGACCTTTCCTCAAAAAAAGAAAAGGACGACGACAATTTCTTTACCGCGCGCGACGGCGCGACTGAGACTGAAACGGCCGAAACGGCGGACGGCGATTGGCGCGACCCGGTCATCCGTGTCCCTCCGTTCGCCCCAGGTTTCGCAGAGTTTGTGCACAACAACCCGTTACGCATCACGGCGCCGGCCGCGATGCGCGTCGCGCCGTACCGAAAGTGCTCGAAACCGTGCCGAAACCAAGGCCGGTGTAATCACCAAACCGGGTTGTGCGTCTGCCCGTCGGGTTTCGCCGGTTTTGATTGCGGAAACGATGACGCGTTCCCATGCGACGACACATACAACCAGTCAGTCCTCACCAGGTGCGCCGGCCACAGCGACCTGAAGCTTAGCCGGTGTCAGTGTGGGCCGCACTTCCCGTTCCCGAAACGGGAAATAGGGAGTTGGTGTATGCCGGACGCGGCGGTCGCGCGCGGTACGCCGCGAGAAACCTGGCCGCGACCGAGTGAGTACACGGGCGGCAAGCCACTTACGCCGTGGCACTGGGTGTTCGGTGCGGAGGACGCTAGGAAACAACCAGGTATCGGGCACACGATAGACGACGTGGACGATGGCGTCACGAGGGGCGAACAAGTTTCGTGGTGCTTCGCAAACGCGAGCGCGACAAACGCGGCGTCGGCGGAAGAAAAAAGCGCCGCGCGCTGCGCCGTGGCGTGCCCCGCTGGGATGAGCGGACACCCGAACAGCGACGAATCGCGAAATGGGACGTTCTGCCCGAATCAGTGTTCCGGCGGTGGGGTTTGTCTTGGTGGGTTCTGCGTTTGTCACGAAGGGCGGTGGGGCGGGGACTGCTCGTTGACACGCAAAGAGACAAAAACGTCAAAACGTACGCAAGCTCCACCCACCGCTGTCCGCCGAAGAGCGTCTCCCTTGATATAAATCTACGAAACAGACAGCGCGTTTCACTCCGGGCTTTGGCAGCGACGGGGCTCGGAGGAAAAGTGCGTGCCGCGGGAGTATCACGAAAACGGCGCCAAAGAAACGCCCACGCCGTGGTACTACTCGCTGGAGACGACTTTTTACGAGTTCGTATCGAGGTCGGCGCATCGAACGCTGGATCCAAAGGAGGCTGATTTCTTCTTCGCCCCAACCGCGGCCGCGTGCTTTCAGATTGCGTACAACAGCCCGTCCCCACGACATTGGGCCGAAGCGCTTCCCGTTCCCAGCCGGGCGTTTGGGGTGTTTTCGTTCTGGGAGTCGTTGTGGCGCGACGATATTTCTACTCGAATTCGCGACCCGGTCATTGCGAACGCCCGGGCGAAACGGGGGTACAAGGTGTTAGGCGCCGGCGGCGATCCCGACGGCAACGAAACAAAAGACCTATCCGACCACACATTCATCGCCCCGTACGACGAAGGAGCGTGTGTCTTGCCCCCGTCGCTGAAGAGTGGGATTTTCCTAACGCACTGGGGCAACGACGGCTCCAAACACGCGCGGTCGACGTCGGCGTATTGGCCCGACCGCTGGGACACGCTACAGCGGCCGGTTACCATCAATGGAACAGAAATTCCCGACATTCTGCAAGGCCGGCGGTGTTACGACCCTGCGAAGGATTTAGTGGTGCCTCCGTGGAACCGACGAGGCGAGGGGAGTGATAAATCGGACCCTCGATTTTGGGTCACCGGCAAACGTGACGTCACGTTCTTCTTCGCGGGGGATCTAGGCACCGCGGCCGGCATAGCCGAGAGCGGACCGCACGGCGCGCCTTTGTACTCTCTGGGGATTCGGCAGCGGGTGACGAAACTTTTACGGGACCGGACACCGGATGGGTTCCAGGTGAAAGGGCACGTGTCGGATTACGACGAGATTGTTCAGAGATCGACTTTTTGCGGCGCCTTTCCCGGAGACGGGTGGAGCGGCGGTATTTTAACCTATCTAAAGTACGGGTGCGTCCGCGTCGTTGGACATGCCGTTCGAGAGAATAGGGGCGTTTCGTTCGGGTGAGGTGGTGTTAGGTCGTGGGTGGGAAAAGAAATGGGGCGATACCGAGCCGGAGGGATTTGTGTCAAGCGCAAACGCAAACGCGGAGCGATTGTTGGACTATTCGCAATTCGCAATCAGAGTGAATGAGGCGGATATCGAGCGCCTGGATGTCATTCTGAACGAGTACGATGATGCGGAAATTCGGAAATTGCAGAACGGCGTCGCGCGTGTGCGCCACTTGTTCTCGTACGACGTCCCGGACCAACCCGCCGACGGTACCTTTTCGCGAATCAAGCCGCGGCGAAACGAAACGAACGCGACGACGTTTCTTTCAGAGAAGGATCGCTTCGCGGGGGGTGGGGCTGCTGACGTGGCAGACACGGGCGACGGTGTGGGGACCTTCCCGGGTGCGCCGTGGGACGCGTTCGAGATGATCATGGCGTCGCTGAGGTATAAGCTCGAGCTGCGGAAGAAGGAGCGAGGGGAGTAGAATTATTTGTTTCTTTGTTCTACCAGTCACCTGCTCGGAATTTTATCGTAAAAACGCACATTCTCGGAAGCCTCGAGGCACAACGACGCGCACGACGCGGACACAAAACCATCCACTCTTCCAACGCGATGTCCGGTAAAAAAGATCGCACGCGAAAGGAAAAGCGCGAGCGCGGCCGTGATGCTAACGCGGGCGAAGCCTTCGCCCGCCTCCCCAACCACCTCGTGGTCACTCACGTTCTCAGACCTGAGTATTTCGACGACCCCGCCGATCTCGCACGACTCCCAGCGGTGAGCCGCGCAATGCGCGACCTGGTGGCAGAAACGGGGCTTCGGTTTAAGGAGCTTGACGAAAAGCGTGCCGTGGAGCTCGGATGTGTAAGCGCGCTGCAGCGCATGCAACGGCAAGGTCAACTGTCGCGACAAGAACTCCTTTGTCAGGCAGCGGCGAGGAGCGGACAGCTCGCAGAGTTGAAGGTGTTGCGCGCGGGCGGCTGGCCGTGGGACCGGGAAACGTGCTCGGCGGCGGCTTTGGGCGGGCACCTCGAGGTGCTGCAGTGGGCACGCGCGAACGGATGCCCGTGGGACATACGCACGTGCCATAAAGCTGCGGAGGGCGGGCATCTGAAGGTGCTACTGTGGGCGCGCGCGAACGGCTGCCAGACTGACGAGAACGAGCTGCATATCGCCGCTCTAAATGGCCAAGTGGCAATGGTGCGGGCGCTGATGGAGTTGGGCGCGGACGTCAACACGGCGGGGGATGGCGACGCGACACCGCTGTACGTCGCCGCTCAAAACGGCCACAAGTCGATAGTGCGGGCGCTGATGGAGTTGGGCGCGGACGTCAATCAGGCAAGGGATGATGGTGTGACACCGCTGTACATCGCCGCTGAAAAGGGCTACGATACTTTGGTGCGGGCGCTGATCGAGTTGGGCGCGGACATCAACAAGGCGAGGAATACCGGCGCGACGCCGCTTTACGACGCCGCGTATAATGGCCACGAGGCGATAGTGCGGGCGCTGACCGAGTCGGGCGCGGATGTCAACAAGGCGACGGATAAGGGATGGACGCCGCTGGCCATAGCCGCTCAAGAGGGCCACGAGGCGATAGTGCGGGCGCTACCGAGTCGGGCGCGGACGTCAACAAGGCGATGGATGACGGCGCGACGCGCTGTCCATAGCCGCTCAAAAGGGCCACACGGCGATTGTTCAGATTCTCAAGGATGCCGTATTGGTCCAGATGCAGCATTTATCTTTGTAAATACCAGACGCACGATTTTGTAACCCTAACATCGATATTAAAGCTTCGCCGTCGCCCCCCCATCCCCCTTTTTTGACGACAACCGCTCAATCACCCCCACCAGCGCGTTTTCCACCTCCGGCGTACACAGCATCTCCCACCCCGCTTTGGCTTCTGTTTCAATGAACGCCTCCCACTCCATCGCAAACCCGTCCCTCAAGTTAGCCTTGGTCGCCGCCCGCGCGTTGTCCGGCGATTTCAAAAGCGTCGCCATGGCGCGCTCCGTCGCCAACAACACCGCCGCCGCCGGAACGACTTCGTGCACCAGCCCCATCGTGTGTGCTTCATGTGGAGTGAGTAGCGTCCCCCGTAGCAACACCAGCTCTGCGGTGGCGGCGTGTTTACTTGCGTTCAAAAAAAGCCTGGCCCAGAATTTCGGAACCGGAATACCCAGCGCGACTTCGTTCAACCCGAACGTTCCCTGCAGCGATTGCACGCGGTAATCGCAGCACAGCGAAACGGCGCACCCGCCCGCGGGGCACGCCCCGTTTATGGCACACGCCGTGGCTAAGGGCGACTTGAGTAAGCGACACAGAAACGTGGTTTGCACGCTCCAGAACTTGGCGTACCTCGTTTGTGATGTGGATGGCGCGTGCAGTTCTTTGATGTCGTTCCCGGCGGTGAAGATTGGTTTTTTCAATTCGCTCGCGAATATCAAACCGCTGCAGTTTGGATCTAGCTCCAGCCAATCCAGAGTGTCCGCCATGGCTTGCCACAGCTCTAACGTCATGGAGTTTACCGGTTCGCTGCCGAGCCACACCACCGCGTAGCGCTTGTGGAGCGTGGGGAGCGACCGCCACTCCACGCGCACGCCGGGGTGGAACCCCGGAAGCTTCGCGGGCATCGGCATTTCGGGGAAACAACCAAACACGCACGTGGCTTCCGCTAACAACGAAATGGGTTTCCCGCTGGACGGCCGGGTCTACGGGTCCACTACGGCTCTACACGACGCACAAGTAAGTCACCACGCGCGGCGAGATGAAACGCGCGGGTCGCTCAACGCGCGCGTCACGTGTGGCACCTCGTGATGACGCGGCGCGACGAAAGAAGAGCTCGTCAATCAGCTTCGACGAGATTATCGCCCCAAGCGGAAACTCGTCGACGTGTAAAATAGCACGTTGGGCGGCAATTCGTATGCTTTCCACTTCATCTGCTCCACACGTCCGCTCCCTTACCCACTGCACTTCGAACGCCCCCCCGCTGTTCCAAAACGTCCTCGGGACGTCCGCCTTTATATCTCGATACAAGGCGCGCAGCTGAGATTTCCACCCCAACGCGCGACGACACTCCGGCCGGTTAATCGATACTACAAAGGTGACGTATACTATTACAACGCAAGATACCTTCCGTGATACTTACTTCTTCAGCCTCGGCATTTTGAACGGCCCCCCATTGGGTTTCAAACAAGCGCACCCCGCGGCGCACATCGCGCGTCTCGTCGCGGCGCGCTGCGCCCACTGCGACGATATTTTATGACTCTTCTCGCCATCTTCGCCGCCTTCGTCGTTCGCGTTTTCTTTCGGGTTACTCGCCGCCGCCGCTTGTTTCGCCGCCTCCGCTTTCCGCAGCGCAGCGCCCAGGTCCGTGTTCGAGATCTTGGCCATCGCTTCAGGGGGCATCTCCAGCTCGGGGACGCAAGTAGGATCGCCTTGGACGGGGTGGTACCCCCACGTCTGCTTCAATCCCGGAACGTCCGTGGGGCGCAAGGTTGTTTGTGTTGTAGACTCCGCACCTTCCCCCCCCGGCACGGGTAGCGGGTGGTTCTTGCCGTGCACGTGGATGGTGACCCTTCGCGTCGTCGCCGGCGCGGCGCGGATTGGCGCCAGGTTCAGGGTAAGCCACTCCACTATTTCGTGCTTCGAAACCAAATCAATCAGCCCCGCGATTATCTGCCCGCGGTAAAACTGGTACCGCTGGTTCGAAACGTGCGTCCAGTGCCTGTCCGCTTCCGCGCTTAGCGAGACGTCCATTGTGAGGACGGAGTCCACTAGGGATCGCCGCGTTTTGCAAAACTCGTCGTCACTCATCTCCCCTATTTGCGTGGAAAACCCAAGCAGAAAAGCGTCGATGCGTTGCTCCACAAACGACGGCGCGTGAAACGCGCTTTCCACCGTCACCCTAAACCCGCTCACGTCGTCCAGGGTTTCAATTGAACCGCTCGCGACGTACCCGAGCTGTTCCTTGGTTCGGAGCTGGTCGAAAAGCTTCTCGCCAATAAGCTGGTGCACTAACAAAGTAACCGCCCTTTGTTTTGGCGTGGAAGGGCCGTGCTGGTAGTACACGTACACCACGTTGGTTTTCTCCTCCGGGTTTTGCGCGGCAATCGCGAACCTAAAATCGCCAACCGGGACGTTTGTTATTTCTCGCGTCGGGAAGGTATCCACGGGCGCTGCGTGGAAAAAAGAAAGTGTCAGTCTTGAGTCGGCGAGTGTGGGTGTACTTCGTAATGTGTATGAGTAAACAGTCGCAGTAATCGGGCTGGACAGTCACCTGGACTTTGAGTTGGGAAAGGCCCTTACCCGAGTTCTTAAGCGAGTTCCGTATCGACGCGCCCATCGCCAGCGCCTCGTCTTGCGTCACGTTGCCCACGACGAGGCCCTCCACGTGCGCGCCGCCGTTCCACACGGAGTGGACGAACTCTTGTAACGTATCCGGGGTCATTGACTCGAGCGCGGCGAATTTCTCGTCCTCAAAAAATTCTCGTCGTTTCAAAAGCTGGTGTAACAAAACCCGCGCCTGCCTGCCCGGCTTCAAACAGAAGTTCTTCAAGTCCTTCAACCTCTTTTCCTTGACCTTTTGGAAGCGGTCGGTGCACAGCTTGAACTCGGAAACCGCAGCGAAGTACGCCGTGACCAGTTTCGGGAGCTTGTCGTCGAACCCGTCGAAGGTGAAGGACAAACAAGTGTGCTGGCCCACGACGTCCAGGCCGGCGTTTAAACTCGCCAGCTCGGCGGGGTACCGCGTGGAGTTTTGGAGCTGGTCGTGGACCATCAAAGTCAGCATGTCCGCATGGACGAACGCCAGCGGGGTGTTTTCCACCGACGAGAGGTTGACGTGGAAGTACGCGTTCATCCGAGGCTGGTCGAACTTGTCATCCGCGCGGTGCCACAAACGCATCAAGCCGCACTCGTGGATTATTTCAGGCGGCGACACGAGTGGCGCGGGCGGCGGAACCGTCGCGTCGCTTGGTACCGACCCACTCGCAATCGCCTCTGCAAGCCGCAAAGAAGACCCAGCCTTGATGTCGAACTTTTCCGCGATGTACACGTTCTTGGGAGGGTACTGTAGTGCGACGTCTGGCTCGGAGGTTTCCCAAGCAGCGAGCTTTTGTTCGTCCACGGATGATTTCGTGAAAGGCGCGTTGAACCATTTTTCGCGCTCCACGGTCGGGGCGTCGGCGTCGAAATCGTGGTCGCTGACGACGTACACGCATTTCCTTGGAGAGATACACGCCAATATCTCCGTGATATCGGCAACACTGAACTCCTCGTAAAGGTACTCACCCCTAAGCACGTTTTCGTGGTCATACTTGCGCATGGTCATCGCCAGCGCTTCGGTGTACTCGGCGGCGCCTTCTTCTTCCTTGAACTTGAATTCGATTTTCCGTAAATCGCGAACCTCTTTCCACGACCACTCCTGCGGCGCGGTGCGTTTCATCATCTGCACGTACTGGAAGAACATGCCAATGACAGAATCTTGCTGTGTAAACCCCTCGTCCGTGAGCTTGATGGTCACGGTGAACAGGGCGCAGCAGGAGGTATCCGATAAGCCGCCCGCCCCGATACCGGCGGAGATGCGATCCGCCCACCCGTTTTGTTTCAACGCCGCGAATAAAGAGCCCTCGCCTTCGTGCCCGAGCAACTCCTCGACGTACTCCGTCGATTTCCGTTTGTAGTTTCTGCGTAACGCACTAGGCACGGTGAACACCAAGTCGAGTTGTTTCCCTTCACGCACGGAAGTGGTGTTGACGAACAGGGGTAACTGTGCTTGATAAGGATCGCCGGCGCTTGCGTAATTCACGACTGGCTCGCCGTCGGCGCGCATGTCCCCGAATTGGGACGTCACCATCTCCTGAAGCTCGTCCAAACTCTGCTCACCAAGCAAAGTGATGCTCATGCGTCCCGCGTGGTAGTGCCGCCGCCAGTGCTCCATGAGCTTGTCACGAATCAAGCCCTGTTTCCACAGCGGGTTCTCGGTGAGCGATTGCCGGTTGCCCCACCCGAAGACTCCGTACGGGTGCTCCGCGTTCGCGACGTGGCCCTGTGGGAACAGTCACGTTAAAATTGTTGTAGAGTGGTTAGTCGGACTTCGAGGGTCACGTAGGTCGTCGGTTCGAAGTCGCGGTAGGAAGGTACGGTGGGTGCTGTTTACTGCTGTCTACTACACCGTGCGTTGGGTCTGACTGTTTACTCCGTGAACAGTCGTCCGACGACTTCAAAAAAACGGAAAAAAAACGTACCATAATCGCCTCCACGCGCGTCGAGTCGTTGTTCACCACTCGCTCGAACTCGGACTCCACCGCGGTGACTTCGCGTTCCACGGCGTCCATTTTTAGTAACGGTGACAGGAAGTACCCGGAAAAGATATCCAGGCCCTCTTTTAAGTGCTTGGGGTGACACTCGAAGTAAAACGTGGTTTGCTCCGAATCGGTACACGCGTTTTCGGAACCCCAGTGCTGCGAAAGCCAGTCGCTGAAGTGGTTTTCGCCCGGGAACTTCTCGCTTCCCATGAACACCATGTGCTCCAGGAAATGCGAAATCCCCTCGAAACCAGTCGCGCGGTCCGCGAAGAACCCGACGTTAAAATCCACCGCGCACGCGGCGAGTTTCATACCCGCGCCAGCAGGGCTGTCGTCGGCGGCGCCGTCCTCAGCCTCTTCGTCTTCCTCGTCATCATCATCATCATCACTGCCATCTTCGGGATCTTCGTCGGGGGTCTGCATGCCAGCCTGCGGAACGGGTGTGGAGAGGTGTACTCGTTAGAAAGCAGCGGATTCGGATGGTGCGTGTTGTGAACGAGGGACACAAGCGAGGGGTTGGTGCGCTTCGGTGCGTCCCGCGCCACCGCCGCCGCCGCTCGCGAACGTACCAAGCTCGGATCGCTGATGAGCAACGCTTCGAGACCGTTGGGGAAGGTAACACGCCGGTAAAGGCGGTCATCCCGTTCGGGCTTGTGTATCTCGTCGGTGACACGCATGTGGCTCGGCATTCGCGTGCGGAGGCGCGCGGGCTCGAGTGACGAGGGTGGCCTCAGATCGCGAGGAGACCAACGCAAATCTCGGGAAACGAACGAAAAATTATTCCAGCGCGAACGAAAACAGGTTTCGTTGTTTCGCGACCGCCGCCGCCGCATTGCATGTCACGCACACCCGCACACCCTCCTGCCAGGATGGGTTTCGAAGGCCGACAGACCAAGCGTGATTTCAAGCGCCAGAAATACGGCGTGGGCGGTGGCGGTTTAGGCGGAGGCGCTGGGGGCGGCCGAGGCGGTCGCGGCGGCGGATTTTCATCCGGAGGCGGCCGCGGTGCTGGTTCTTTTCCCGGAGGCTCGCGCGATGGCGGCATCTGGAAGAGCAAGCTCGTGTGCTTCGGGTGCCGCGCTACCGGGCACTCGTTGAGAGACTGCAGAGTCGTGAAGGGCGGCGCCACGGGCGGTGAGCGAGGCAAGAAAACATGCTTCAACTGCGGAGGCGACGACCACGCCGCCCGAGACTGCAAAGCGCCAAACTCAAACTTCAAGTACGCCGTGTGCTTCACGTGCGGCGAAACCGGGCACCTGGTAAGGGACTGCCCCAACAACAAGCAAGGCATCTACATTAACGGCGGGGCGTGTAAGATATGCAAGGGCACGGATCACCTCGCCACGGACTGCCCGAGCAAGGACAAGTGTTTACGGTGCGGGGAGAAAGGACACGTCTCCTCTCAGTGCCCGGCGGAAAACAGCGGGAAGTTCGTGCCTGCGCGAAAAGTGCGGAAAGGACGGGGCGCCGCGCCGGGGGGCGTGTACGGAGGGGACGACCTGGAGGATGACTTCGAAGATGAGCTCGGTGATGTGCCGGTGGGGAAGGGGAGTGGCGGCGATGATGAAAATGAAAATGGGGACGACGGGGATGCGGACGACGACGCGCCAGACGCCGCTGATTTGGAATGGGAAAGAACCCAAGACGGGACGGTTTTGAAGGACCACGGAAGCGGAAAAAAGAAACGCGCGTCCGAGGTTGGCAAGAGCGATAAAAAGGAAAAGAAAGCAAAGAAACCAAAGGTTGTGGAGTTTTAAGAACACATGTTTCGTCTTTATTTCATCATATCGAGCTCCAAGCTCGGACATCAAGTTATTGGAGATACTCCGGCCTTCCAATTTTAGTTCCTTCCAAACGCGGGCATCTTGGGCAAGGACATCTTCACGCCGTTGCCCCCTTTCGGGCCCATTTCCGACGGCTTCAGCCCCACAACCTCCGCGGAGATGTCGAACATCTTCTTCGCTTTCAACATGTCCCCCCCCTCCTTGGAGGGTTTGTTGTCAAACGCGGACTCGCGGTTCGAGTTGTCCCAGTAGTTGTCCCAGAGCTGGTCGCCGCCTCCTTTCCACGCCCAGTACGCGCCCGACGTGGTGTACTGCGGGTCGCACACCACCGAGGCCAAGCGGCCACCAGCTTCGGACATGGTGACGTACCCCTTGGTGATGTACTTCTGAATCAGCGGGAACAGGAAGCGGAAGGTTGGGGTGTGGTTGCGGAACAGGGGGGTGTCCGCGATGCACCCAGGGTACATGCTGGAGAACGTCACCCCCGTTTCCTCGTGCCACCGGTCGCTCATCTCCTTGATGGTCATGATGTTGCACAGCTTCGCGTCCTTGTACGCCTTGGGGCCGATGAACCGGTCACCGTCGATCATGGCGTTTTCGTTGCGGTCGCCGTCGAGGCCGGCGAGAAGACCAGACATGTCCCCAAGGTTGGCGCGGGGGGGGACCTGCCCGGCGAGGGTGTTGGTGTTCGCCGTGACTGAGCCGACGACGCACAAGCGCTTGTCGATGCCCATGTCATCCGCCTTTACGAGGTCCTGCAGCAGAAGGTTCGCAAGAAGGAAGTGCCCGAGGTGCGTCACCCCGACGGACTCCTCGAATCCATCAACGGTGTACGTGGGCTCAACCGCGTTGGGGAAGTACACGGCGGCGTTGCAGATGAGGGCTTGGAAGGTTTTAGCGCGCTTGGTCGTGCCTCGGAACTTCTTGACGAAGTTCCGGACGGACTTCAAGTCACCAAGCTCGAGTTCCATCACGGAGTACGACCCGGTCGGGAAGCCCAGCTCTTTCGCAGCCTTTTCCGCCTTCGCAACGTTGCGCACCGCCATCACGACGTGGTAGTCCCCGCGGTCGATTAATGACTTGGTGGTGTACAAACCGAGACCGGAAGACGCGCCAGTCACGATCGCGGTCTTCTCGGAAGACGCGGTGACCGCGAAGGCGGGTTTGGGGGCGGCCTGGTGGGGTGTGAGGTGGAGTGGGGAGGTTAGGGAAAGGAGAAAGGGATGGCGAGCGGAACCACCGGGTCCGCTCGGGTGTCGGAAGGTGTCGGAAACGTGTCACGCCGAAAGATATCTTTCTAGTGGGTTCGAGTGAACCGTCGTGTCGGGGGAGAGAAGAGGGCTTTCTTGTCGGGTATCAGCCGCGCGGCATGGAAAATGCGTGAGGGTCGTTGAAATCGAAACGGCATCACACGCCTTTCACGCGATCAAAGGGAGGGGCGTCGCGCGGCAAGGACCCGACCTGGCGTCGCCGTTTATCCGAACCGCGCGGGCGAAATGCAATCGGGGGGAAACCGGTTGTGATTTGTGTTTCGTACCTGCACGCGGGCGGCGCGGACGGGGACGGAGGAGATGGCTTTGCGCGCGGACACGCCGGAGGCCTTCTTGCCGAAGCGGGGGGCGACGGCCGAGGCCGCCACAGAAGACGCGAGCATTTGAGCAGACATGGAAGCGAAGCACGAGGTGCGATGCGAAGTGGCGTAAGTTGGATTGTGAGTGACAAACACAAAAAATCTTCGAGATCGAAGATGAGATTTTCAGTTTCATGCGTAAGTTAGTCGCCAATTTAACGTAAATAGAGGCCGCTTTCGGCGCCCTACAAGATGCAATCTGGAACTGGATCTTTTGTGTCCACGTAGACTCGAATTTTCCGAAACGAAGAAATTTCGATCAAAACTAACGCTAAGTCTACTTCGTCCATCGCGTACTCCGCCTAATACACCCACTGGCCAGCTCCCCCCTTCCCTTCCCTAGTTTCCCCTACAAAATCGCCAAAAACGTCGCCACCGCCCCCGTCAGCAGAACCGGCGCCGCGGCGTATTGCCAGAACAGCAGCGCCGCGACACCTTCCGCCGCGTCTTTCGAGCCGAACATCTGTACCTGCAGCATCATGTTGTTCGCCGTGGGCGTAGCGCCTTCTACTAAAAAAGTGAGCCAGAACGCGGGCGAGGTGGGGAACCACGACTTTGGTAAGACGTTCTTTAGCACCAGGAACAACAAAATATTGAACAAAGGTAACAGCACAAGACGAATGGACGTCACGCCGAGCGCGGTTTGGTAATCGCACAGCTTGTGTTTCGGCCCGCTCGCGAGGCTCGCGCCCAGAATGATAATAACCTGCGGAATCGCCCCAGCCGCGATGAGTGACGCGCAGTCCTGCACCACGAAAAGCGACCCGTCTTCGTCGAACAACGCGTGCCGCAACGCAGGCACGACGCCGACGAAAATCCCGAGAAGCGACGCGAAGACGTTCGCGTTGCAAGCGGGGGCGGCCGTTTTCAGGATCGCGGCAAACTTGGAATCGTGTGTGTTGTTTGCACGACGCGCGCCGCCGAAGCTAGGGCCCGTGGAGTACGCGGCGTGCTCCCTCTCCCGTTTCGCTTCCTCCGAATCCAGCTTCAACGTTATATCAACCGCGCTGTCATTTCGCCCGAGCGCGACGGATGCGACGGAATCGTTCCCACCGGAGATTTCGGCGGAGGGCGAGTCGCGCGTCTCGTTGAGCGCCTGCAGTTCCACGTCCCGTCCGCATTCTTTTCCAAACGACTCGCGACCCGTTAAAGTCCCCCGCATCCACACCGGCCCTACCGTCCACATCAGCAACGTTAGGGTGGTCATGTAGGATCCCATGTACAACATCGACTCTGCTTGTGCGTCCTCGTCGAACACCACGGATCCCACGCGTCCGGCGTTGATCACAGCGCTTATCAACACCACGGGCAACGCGAGTGAGTTCCCGAAGCTCGCGCTCGCGACCGCGGCGCCTTTGAACTCGTTTGGTGTGCACAACACGCGCGTCATGGCTTTCCCCAGCACCGCCCCTAAACCGATGTTCACGCACGCGCTTAAGGGGAGCAGCCACACATTCCGTAAGTGCTGAATGGTCACCGACCTGCCCAGCGCCACGAACAGCAGGCACGGCAGGAACACGCTGCCGTTCAGCTTGGCCATCTTGGACGTCAACTCCTCGTCCAGCAAACCAACTCGCCGCGCCACGCATCCCACGCCCGCGATCAGGAACACCTTCAAAACAGCCGTGCACGACACCGCGAAGATCTCCAGCGCGACCGACATCGCGGCGGAGACAAGGCCACAGCGGACCGCGCGTGGACTTGTGGCTCGGGTGCCTTTTCCGATGTGGAGAAGTCGGTCCTGCGGTCGCTGATTTCGTTCGACGTTTTCGGAAGACCAGCGGTTTCGGCTCGAAAACGCTCGTTTCCTCGGGGCTATCGAAACCTCGACCCGTCCGGGAAACCCCGAGCCGCGCGCACACACGCCCGCGCGTCCCGCCGTGGCGACCCCCTCTCGCACACCTCCTCCGTCGTGCGCACGCTCTCCCGAACTCCCGTTCGCCCCCCGTGCCGACCCAACGCCTTCTCACACACGAGAAGCGCACCCCCACCACACAAAAGCAAGCAACTCAGTTTGTTGAGACGACACGATGGTGTACAAGGGCGGACCCGAGGCGGCTTCGGTGCGTCGTCTCCTCCCTTTCTTTTATTTCACGGCTTGACCATGAACTAACGCCGGGCGTGTTGTGTCACACTTCACAATGACCCAAGTCACGCATCGCGTCAGGCGCGTCCCGCCGGAGGACACGTCTCCACCCGCCTCGAGATGCCTCGATCGCACGAAAACCGTCTTTTCTGACTGTTCGCCTTCTCTCATTCTTTCCTTTCCTTTCCTCCATCCGCGCAGCGCGACGCCGACACCCTGAAGCGCTTCGAGGGCATGGACTCCGGTGGTAACGTCGAGGTGGCTAAACTTCTTGAGGAGATGAGGGAGCACACCGAGGCGCTTGCGAAGCAACGCAAACACGAAGACCCGCGTTTGTCGTTCAGCACGCCCGAATTCAAAGAGTTCTCCCGGCGGTTCACCGATAACTTCAAAAAGAATTTCGGCAAACCAATCGAGTGGGGTTTAATCAAGCGCTTTCCGTGGTCGCAGCCGCAGCTGGAGAAACTTGAGGTACCGGTGGACCACGAAGGCAACCCGTGGCCCATGGACAAGGAAGGCAAGCCGATTCTGAAGGAGGACCAGTAGAGGGGGAGATATGAATAATCACGGTTCGACTCTCCGCGCGCGACGACGACGAAACAGACGAGGTCTCGCGACTCTCGCTTGCTAAATGAATTCTTCTCAATACAAACAACCTCACACGTGTGTTCATCGCCCGCTAAACCCTAAACCGTAAACCCTAAACCCGACGCGACCGGCAAACGCGTCGCGAGCCACGGTTCGATCACCCGTCAGAATCAAATTGATCGCAAAGAACTTCACCCACAATCTCAACTTTTGACCCATGCGTTCGGGAGTGCTCCGAAGGCGCTTGCCTGCGTTTCTGCTACTGAAACTCGTCTGACATGTTGTATGGAACGTCTTCTTGACATGCACAAACTTTCACGGCAAACGACGCCGGTTTAAGCGGTTTGCTCAAAGCCAAGAACTTTGGAGGGTCTAATCAGGGTCTAAAAAAGTCGTACGCGAAACAGACGCTATTACACTAATCGTCCTCACGGCACCACTTCCTCAGTTTCTTCAAGCTGTCTACCCGGTCGTTGTGCGTGCCCAGCATGGTGGGCAACGACGACCCGAGATCGCTGTTTTCGTACCCGTCGCAATTCGGCGACACTTCGCACCCATTTTCGCAAATCAAGTCGAACCCGCCGACGCGTTTCGGGATGTTTTTCTTCCGTGAAAAGTGTCCTTCGAGAGATAAAAAAGAAAGTGTCAGTCTCGTATGGGCAATCAGGGAGGCGGAATGTGGTGATTGGGAAATACTCACCTTCCAAGTCAATCACGGTGAGCATGTCATCCAACAGGCCGAACTTCAGGTCGTGGTCGGACTGGGTGTCACTTGACATGGACGGCGACGCGTTGACTTCGATGAGCCACGGTTTCAAATCCGCGTCGATCATCACGTCGTACCCGTACATCTCGAAACACCGCTTGTCGTTTATGATCACGTTCTGTACGCTTTTCAGGGAGTTTATTATTATTCCCTGAATGCCGTGGAAACAAGCATTGACCGCGTCGCCCCCGTGCTTCGTGGTCATGAACCGCTTCAGCTCACCCAAGGACCACTTACGATAGGTAAAACAAAGTGTCAGTCTTCCGTAATGTGTATTACGTAATTACTCTGGACAATCGGCAAACAGTGTGCCGGATTTGGGAAATAAAACACGCACCTTCAAATCACTAACCTCGGCGTCGTACTTTTCGTCTTTTTTTTGAATCGCGTGGTTGGTGAGGTGCACGTACGGGTTGTCGATGTCGGACTTGGCGGTTGAGTATCTCGTCGCGGTGAAGCGCGCGAAGCCTTCTCGGTATAGGTAAATAGTCAGCGGGTTGAAGGATAGACACACGCAATAAATGCGCATGTCGAACTTCTTACCCCCGACCAGGTACGGGTCGTCCAAATACCGCTGCGCGACGTAGTTTTCGTAACAAACGTTTTCGGCACGTTGGTTTCCCCGATCTTTCATCCAGGATTCGATTTGGGCGGGTTTGCTGGCCAGAAAAATACCCTTGCCCTGTGCCCGGCCAATGGGCTTCATGATCCACATCCCGCCGTTCTCCCGGAAGTGACGCAACATCATCGCCCCCTCGTTTGGAAGAATGAACGTGACCGGTATGAAATCGTACGCACCGGTTTTCGCATCCTTCGCCTTTTCGTTTTTCATCGCGCGCTTCACGTTTTTCGCCATCAAATCCTTCCGAGTCAACTCCACGTGGTTAGGGAAGTGGTTTACTTTCTGGTGCTCACCAAGCCTGGGCCCGCCTTGTTCCTTACGGGACGACGCGTACGGCACGTTCTCGTGGATCCAACCGACGTCCGCGTAGAAAAAGTCCCACGAATCGTCATCCACCTCACGCCATCCCCTGGCGCACAACACTTTGTACGGGATGCTGTGCCGAACCGTTGTGCCGAAGCGGACCGGACGCCCCAACGGACCGGCCGGCACGGGTAAACGCGAACTGCTGTCGCGCTTCTGCATGCGGCCACGGAGTCGCGGGTAGGGTCACGGCAACCGTCGACCCTACGCCCGAGACGTTCCCGCGGTCACGCCACCGCGCCCGCACCAGTGTCTCGTCCGTTTTTTGGGGAAAGTGAGTGGAGGATTGTTGTCAGGTTGTGGAAAAGCTGGAAGATTTTTCTCGAGCCAAATCTGTGATTGGGTCGCGCCGCGTCGCTCATTCCCGCGCGCACCGCACCGGAACCACTTTGGTGAAATGCTTCGCCACGTCGCCTCTCGGGCGTTGCCCAAGGTACGTGTTCACCCCAAACCTGGCTCAAACCCGCGCCCGCGCGCGCGCGCGTTAGGGTTTCTTTGCCCGATGGCAATCGTTCGTATGAGTTTCAGTCAGAACCGCGCCCTGACCCCATTCCTCGCCTCCACCCCCCCTCCCAGATGCGCGCCTTGCAAGGTTCCGCTCGCCTTTTCGCGGCTGACGCGCCCGCGGTGTCCATCGACGACACCGCGGAGGCGTGGGCCACGGTGAAGTCCGCGGTGGTGACTGAAGATGGGTTACGCGCCATCGCGCAGTTGCAAAAGGCGATGGGGGATGTGCGTGATGAGGTTTCGCGCGACGCAAAGCCGGTCGTGCCCATTGACTGGCCATCCCTGAAAGCAAAGTCCGGGTTCCCCACCATCGTGGAGCAGTTCAAACAAGGCCTCGAATCTGTGAAGTACCCCGTGTACGACGGCGACGAAGTCGCGACCACCAAAGCGACGTTCGCGAAGCTAGTGGCGGAGGCGGAAAAGGCAGTCGCGCTCGCGACGACGCGCGAAGCCGAACTCGACGCCGAGCTCGCCAGCATCGCGGAGGATAAGAAGAAACTCTCCACGATCACAATGGACGAGGTGTTTGAAAAAGAACCCGGGCTGAAAAAGGAGGTGGAGGAGCGCATCAGAAACGATCAGTGGAGGAGCGCATCAGAAACGATCAGTGGTTCTGATCGCAGAGGCGGATGATCTTTCGTACTAACGATCGAGGGAAAACGTTGTATTTCACAGCAGTTGTATGTCACCAAACACTGCAGTCACCAAAAAAAAAAAAAACGTGAAGTGGCGGCTCTTTCCTGGGAGCCCCCCAAGAAGAAGCACCCACGTGTTCGTCCCTTGTTGCTTTCTTCCTTTCGTCTCGCGCACCGCACACTCCACGACGTACGTGGTTCGTATCCTTCGCTGTACCTCTACGCCCCCTACGCCTCGCCATGCTCCCCACCAAGCGCGTTTCCGGAAAGGTGGTCGCGCTCGCGCTGGCGGTTTTCGCCGCGTCCTGGTGCTTTTCCTTCGCCGCTTCCGAGTACGAATACGCGGTGCTTGACGACGTTCCTTCCGCGGCCCCCCGGTCTGTGCAAACCGTAACCCCCCCCCGTCTGTTGTCCAGCACAACCGACCAAAACACCGGCCTCAGGGTTGATACGTACGTCAAGCCCCTCGGGGTGCTTCGCCCCGGCGAGGTTTTGAACACCGACCCCACTGGCGAACTCGGCAAGTTGTTGAGGCCGAAAATGAACTCCACCGACGAACCCATGTTAGTCGTGAGGCTGACCTTCGACTTAGTACACGGCGACACCTTCGAGCCCCTACCCCTGGACCGGCTGTACAACCACCACCTGGTGATATACTCCCGGCCTGATATGGAGGGAGGGAAAAGGGAAAAACCAACCGAAAAAGAAAATAAGGGAGGGAAAACCAAAAAACCAACCGAAAAAGAAGGCGGTTTTCGAGATAACCCTGGCGCCGCGCTCGTCGTCGGCGCGCTCGCGAAAGGTGAGTATTTCCCATTCACCACGTTCCACCGACTGAGCGGCCCGATTACCCTGACTGTTTACTCATACACATTACGAGAGACTGACACTTTCATGTTAATCGTATCAGGTCTTTCCCAAATGAACCTCAGCGCCTTGTTAGCCCCGTGCGGCGTCGTCACGTATTTCTCGGGAGGCGGCGCGGAGTGGAGAGGCAAACGAAAGAGGCAGGACGACTTACTGAAGATCGACCCTGTACGTATTGCGCGTTTCCCAAATCCAGGCACACTGTTTGCCCATACAGGACTGACACTTTCTTTTGTTTACGTAAGACCGGCGACGGCGGTTTCTTCGACGGCGAAGACCTGTGGGTCGACCCGCCTTTGGCGAACTGGGGTTTAAACATTCACGCCATCGATTTGCGAGACGTGGGAAACACACGAAACGCCGTGCAGTGTTCGTGCGCGTACTACGGGAAAACCAACCCCGGGACGCCGCAGCAGTTCGACCGCTCGCCGCGACGCGGGGGGGGGATCGAGTGCTGCGGCGCGCAAGCCAGAGGTCCTGTTTTGAAGTACGTCTTGTATTTCCCAAATCCCACCACTGTTTACTGCCCCTCTTTGACTATTTACTGCTCACTACATGCATCACAAGTAGACTGTTTGCCCATACAGTACACTCAAGACTGACAATTTTCTTTTATTTTACAAAGCGATTCAAACGAACCCGTGCCGATCGCGTTGACGTACGAAGTGCGCTGGGCGCCTTTATCGGAAGCTTTGGCGACGTTAAAAAGTTCAGAAAATTTCAGTAAAACTTTAAACCAGTTACAAAGAGGTGCCCCCAAGGCCGCCACGCTAATGGTGAGCTCGTCCCCCGATCTGGACGGCGCGAGCTGCGCCGGCGAGTACAACGCGCGACCGTGCCCGGGCGCTTACGAGTATGACGAGTCCATCGCCGGTCTGTCTGACGCCGGCGCGAACGCGACGCCGCTTGAAAAGATTCAGGCGGAAGCGAAGGCGTGGCGCGCTAGGGACATCGACAGCGCGAGTGGCGCGAAATCGCCGAGAAACCAGGTTTGCTTAGACGTTGAGTCACCAAAACCCGGGTACCCGCGGTCCGTGAGGTACGTATTGGGCCTTTCCCAAATCCCAACACTGTTTACTGCCCCTCTGTGACTATTTACTGTTTACTACATACATCACATTTACTGTTTACTACATACATCACAAGTGCACTGTTCCGCCCAATTACTACGACTTTTTGCTCATACAGTTTACGAGAACATTACGAAAGACTGACCCTTTTCTTTTGCAATGAAAGTATCGCGACGTCGCACGTGTTCCGCTTACCGAACAACACGGCATACGCCGTAAGGTGGATCGCGGGGCACCAGCACGTGGGCGGGTACGGAGTGAAGCTTTTGAACGTGACTGGCATTGAGAGACTTGACCCGGAAGGTGATGAGTTAAATTCAACGACTCCGCCTTACAAGGACGCCCCGGTGGTGTGCGGGTCATTACCGCGGTACGGTACCGGAGAACCCGGATCCGTGGGCGACGAGCAGGGTTTCATCGTGGAAACGTCCGAGTGCGTTTTCGACGAGCCGCTTTTGTTTCTTCCCGGACAAGCGTACGTGGTGCAGTCGACGTACGGCGCTGATGTACAAAATTTCGCACCCGCGAAGTTCCCGCCTCCGGACGAGGGGGTGATGGGGTACATCATCATGGCGTTCACGATCCCGGCTGGGTACGAACCCGGCGTGTTTTCGCAATCGGGGGAACGCGTGTTGGGCGGCGACGGCGACGAGAAAAAGGACGACGGCTTCGGAACCTGCGTCACTTCCACGGAGTCTTCCTTAAAAACGCGGCCGGCTCTTCAGTTTTCTCTTTCTTTGCGGACTCGCCCGCGGCGTCGCCGGAACTTGACGAGCAGGATGCTTTCCACGAGCGCGATGCCGATACCGATACCTTTTCGGTATCGCAAAAGAAAACAGTCCCCCCGCCGCCGCCAAACGCCAACCCCGAACTCAAAATGGCCTGGCAGTTTTCGGGGTCCACCAACCCCGTACAAATCGAACGCACCTCGGTTGATACCCGTGACACGGGCATGCGCAAACAGTCTCCGCGAGTCAGCGAACAGTCGCAACCCCTGGTTGGTCCCACCTGGCTCTCGATCGGCGTCCACCGCGTCGGCGGAAAAGGCATGCCCGGCGCGGATATGGTCGTGGTCCAGTCAAGCGACGGCGGCCTGACTTGGGTTTTCGACGAGCACCACACGGACGCGTACGACGCCCCGAAATCGAGGTCGTTTCACGGAGAAAGCGTGAGCGCGGTGAAATCTTCGCAGTGCGGCGTCGCGTCGCGTTCGGTTGTTTCTGTTTTGTCCGATGAAAGCGACGAAACCGAAAAACAAATCACCACGCAAGTCGTTTCTTTTGAGCGTCTCGTGGAAGTACCTTTCGAGGAATCGGGCATGACCGTGGCGAACGTCACCAGAGGCCAGCCCACACCCGTGATTTGGGCGTTCGGGGACTTCGGGCAGACGCGCATGGCGTACCACGGGCGGAAAGCGGGGGAGACGGTCGTGACATGGTGAGATTTTGCTTTAGCACAGACTCACATGAGTAGGTCCTCACTACAGACTAACACGAGTAGGTCCTCACACACGTGTTACGTGGTGATGTAGCACAGACTACTACGAGTAGGTCCTCCTACACTTGCATTTGTACAGAAAAAGACACTCTGTTTCTAGACTAATAACTATTGTTTAACGGCGACGCCGTTTGCGACGCCGGAGCGGCCATCGAATCGGCGTTGGCACCGAACGGCGTGGATATCACGGCACGCACCGAATGCGGTACCTGGCGCGTCTCCGTCGGCGGTGTGCTGGGACCCCCCGGCGTCCCGTCGCCGAACGCGGCGAAAGCCGTGGGGGGGAATACCCGGGGGAGGCTTCGTTTTGGTTCGGCGTCGGAAACGGCAAGTGTTGAAACGGCGAAGCCAGAGCCTGAACTGGAGCCTGAGTAGGTGCCTGTCCCTGCACCGGTGTCTGTCCATGCACCGGCATATGTCCCTGCATCGGAGTCGGCGTCGGCGTGGACGTCCACCGCGGCTGAAACGACGACGGCAGCGTCTGCGCGGCCGCCTGCGCGTCCGCCGGCGCGTGCGGCGAACCAGGCGGGAAATCCGCCCAGCCGCGTTCGGTGGGTGACACCGGCGTTCCTTGGGACGGTGGCAAAGGCGTTCCGGAGGGTGGCTGCAACAGCGCCGCGTACCTCGCAGCCGCCGGCGGAGTCCTCGGCGTCGACGCCTCCGCGCCCGACGGAGCGGTGTCGTTCTTCGAGGGTGGCTGTGAAGGCGCCGCGTACCTCGCAGCCGCTGGCGGAGGCATCGGCGTCGACGTCGCCGCACCCGACGGAGCGGTGTCGTTCTTCGAGCGTGGCTGCAAAGGCGCCGCGTACCTCGCAGCCGCTGGCGGAGGCATCGGCGTCGACGTCGCCGCACCCGACGGAGCGGTGTCGTTCTCCGAAGTCTGCAACGCGCTGAAACCTCCAAACCTGTTTCCGCTGCTCCTGGACTTCGGCGGTCCGGAACCCCCTGCTGCGTTTCTTCGCGACAAACGACCGCGGAGGCGATACGCCGCAAACGCGATGGCAAGAAACGCGACGGACCCGGCAGCCGCGGCGGCGATGAGCGTGACGTTCGTTTCCTCCGCGTCCGGCGCTGAAGCCGCGGAATTCCGCGAATCGCCAACACCGGGTCCACCACGACGTTCGCGACGTTCAACACACCAGACGCCGATGCGAGATTACGCACCAGACGTCGTACGAAGAGGCTTGCGACAAACGGCGTCGTGATACTTTGCGTCGCGACGACGAAACAGACGACTCGCAGTGTCCTTCGTCGGAAGCGGCGTCCATGGCTCTGTACGCTGCGACGCACGCCCCTTTATCCGTATCCGCGGCGATTCTCGAGCGGACGTCGATGACGCTCGCGCCGACAATCGCGGCATCCGCGAGAAGCGTGGCTTTGGTTTTGTCCATCCCAGTCAAATCCCCAATCAAATCGTCGCGCTTCGCGGACGCCTCTGTTTTCGCCGTCGCAGCAGACGCGGACGCCTGCGTGGAAGCCGCGGACGCGGTATCGGCATTCAAGCGCGCCGTCGACGCCGCGACCCGCGCGGCATCCGCGACGGCGCGCGCCGCTTCCGCGGCTGCCTCTTTGGCGTCGCGCTCACCCTGGAGGTACGCCACGGCGTCTGCTGAGCCCAGCGGCGGCATGGGTGGCGACGGTTGGGGCGGAGGCGGCGACGGCGATGTCGGCGGTGGTGGCGACGGAGTAGGAGGCGGCTGAATCGGAGGTGGGCTTGGCGTTGGCGTCGGCGGAGGCAAAGGCGGAGGCAAAGGCGGAGGCAGCGGGGGCGGGCTCGGCGGCGGTGGCGATGCCGATGGCGCCGTACAGGTTGTCTCCCCCCCTGATGCATTGTCCCCCGCGTCGTTCGTAGTTCCCACTGCGCAAGCCTCACAGGCATGCGCGCTGGTCACGCGTTCGTCTATACCGCACAGTGTCGCCGTACAGGTTGTCTCTCCCCCTGATGCATTGTCCCCCGCGTCGTTCGTAGTTCCCGCTGCGCAAGCCTCACAGGCATGCGCGCTGGTCACGCGTTCGTCTGTACCGCACAGTGTCGCCGTACAGGTTGTCTCTCCCCCTGATGCATCGTCCCCCGCTTCGTTTGTAGTTCCCGCTGCGCAAGCCTCACAGGCTCTCGCGCTGTGCACGCGTTCGTTTGTGCCGCACAATGTCGCCGTACATTGTGTCTCTGTTCCGGACGCATTGTCCCCCGCGTCGTTCGTAGTTCCCGCTGCGCAAGCCTCACAGGCATTCGTGCTGGTCACGCGTTCGTCTGTACCGCACAGTGTCGCCGTACAATTTGTTTCCCCAGACGGTCCCCTGTCTCCCGTTTCGTTCGTAGTTCCCGCTGCGCAAGCCTCACAGGCTCTATCGCTGTTCACGCGGTAGTCTGTACCGCACACCGTCAACGTACACGCGGTATTGGCGCCGTCGGGATCGTCCCCTGCGACGTTGGTGTACCCAGCAGCGCACTTTCCGCACGCATTGCTATTGACGTACTCATTCACCAAGCACTCGCAATGAGTCTCTGACGCGCTCGAGTCGTCGCCTGCTTCGTTGGTCCTTGCCCCGGTGCATGCTAGACACGCGTTGTTTTCGTCAACGCGGTAGTCCGCCGCGCATATGGTGCACGCAGTTTCGCCATTGTTGGTAGCGTCCCCCGCGTCGTTCGTAGTTCCCGCTGCGCAAGCCTCACAGGCTTTCGCGCTGTTCACGCGTTCGTCTGTACCGCACACCTCGAGCAGTCGACGACGGCCTACACCACCGAGTTCGGGGTGCGAGGTGTCCGCCGCTGCGTGGAGTGTCGAAAACTGTGTCGACGAGAGCGCGACCAACGCAACGCCGCATCTTCCGACGCATGTTCCTGCGCGCAGACAAAGAGAAATGGAAAGATTTGAATGAGATGCAGAGAGATTCAGAGACGGCGCGACTTGAAACAGACACCCTGGGAAACGTGAAGGCGGGACGTCGTTGTTACGTACCTAGAGCCCTGCTCGCGAGGCTCCAATCCCGAGGGCGCATCGTCCCCGTCACGCGGGGAAGCGCGAGGCGTGTGACCATAAATTTCTAAAAAAGTTTTCTTTGAACTCTATCCGCGCTTCGCAAAGCACCTTCTCAGGCCTTCGAAAGGTCGGACCGCACAAATCAGTATTCAACACATGTCAGCAGTACAGGCTGGTGTCTATTGTCTCGGACAGGTCCTGAGTGCTTTGGCGCTCTTCCATCCTCTGTGTTCACGGAGAGTCACACATTCCCTCCCAGTGAGTTCCTGGCCTTGTCTCTAGACCTTTCTCTCTCCACTCTTTCCTTTGCGCGATCATCGGCAGTCGGTGGGCGTGCTTCACCGGTGATGGTAAGTCACCAAAAATAAAAACGTGGCGGGGGCAAAATGATTCTCGATGCGACCGAGATTTTCGATCGCCAAAAAATTCAACCGCTCGGATGTTTTAAAAAAGAAAAGAAAAAAAAGGGGAACCACTTGCAAAGGCCGTTTCCTTTTCGTCGCGGACATTTGTCTCGGCATTGACGACGTCGCAGACGGGGGCTGGGCGACGCCGGAGCGGAGTGTGTGACTCCGCTTCGCGCCATGTCGTTCGCGCCCCCCAAGCAGAATACACCCCCCGCGCGCGTGTCCTTCGAGTCCGGGTCTCCCGATCCCGTTCACGGCCGCCTGGCGCGCGCGGCGACTGGTGTTTCGTACGATGTGTCCTCGGAAGACGTAACCGTCAGCCCCGGTGGTACCAGGCGGTTGTGGTTGGTGGAGTCGGAGCGCGCGCCGCGGTCGCCCGGGGTGGCGACCGTCGCCGCGGTTTCGTCCGCTGCACAACCTGGCATCGCGCGAAACCTGGGCTTCGGTGCTGGTACTCGCGGCGGTGCGTGCCGGTCGGAACAATCCGACCCTCACAAAGGCCCAGCCTTTGCCCATCTGTTGCGGCAAAACGAGCTCCTTGCGAAACGCCTGACCGCGGCGCACGGATTTCTCGCCAAGGCGTTCGGGGGAGGCAAGGAGATAACGTACATGACCACTGCGCTGCGCATGAAATCAGGCGCGCACGCGCTGAAGTGCGTCGCCGAGGCGGTTCTGTTAGGCGACGCGCTGCTTGCAAACTGGGACGCGGCGTGGGGGCTGCAGCTGCGGCACTTGACACGGGCGAAGGAAAGGGCGGAGGGGGATTTGGAGCGTGCTCGACGGCAAACGGAAGCCGCGCTCGTTGAGGCGGAAGCGGCGCACCAAGAAACTGAAGCGTACCGAGCGGAAATGGACGCAAACGTGGACCGAATCGAACGCGCCAAGACGATTAGCGACGAGTTGCGTGAAACGAAGAAACGAGCGGAAACCGCCGAGGCGAGGGCGGCGGATGCCGAGCGTAACCTTAAAGCAATGCTGATGGCTGATGCTGAGCATACCCTTAGCGCAAAAACAGAGGCTGAAACGCAAATTACGCAACTCACGAAAGAGTTGGAGGCGACCAAAGCGTCGCTGGAAGAGGCGGTTGAAAACCGCGCGCGCGAAGAGAAAAGCGGGGAAGTCGTGGGGAAGTGGAAAAACGCGTTGGATTCCAGTGCACAAGAAAAAATACAAACGGAAGCGTCCGCGGCGCGCGAGGCGCAAGAAACATCCGTCGCGAGGGAAACGGAAAGTCGGATAAACTCAGAGAAGCTCGCAATCGACGCTTCCGAGGCGCGCGCGCGCGCGGAAACCAGGCTGGACGTCGCGGAGGCGAAGCTTCAACAGGCGGAGGAGGGATGGAAAATCGCCGAGGCGCATACAAGGCAAGCGACGATCGAGGCGGAGGCGGAGCGCAAAAACGCGAGGGCGAACAGGGAGGAGACGAAACGGTGCCAGCAAGATGCCGCGGCGACACAAATCGAGCTGCAGGACAAGGTCATTACGCTCCAAAGCGAATTACAGACAGTGCGGGGTCAGCTGGAGGAGTGCAGGGGCGCGCTGGCGGGCGCCGGCGCGGCGGGCGACGTCGGCGCCCAGGTGCGTTTGATGCAGGAGACGTCGCGGAAGCTTCGGAGGGAACTCGCGGCGGCGGAGCGCGTGCGTTTCGCGGCGAAGATCGTTGCGGATGATACGCAGACTAACTGGATAGAGCGCGCTGTGGATGGCGACGAGGACGCGCTTGCGGAAAGAACGGACCGACAGGAAAAACACGCGGTGACCGAACTCGCGTCGAGGGTCGCGGCGATGCAGAGGGAGATGAAAAATATGAAACAGCCTGGCTCTGGCGGATCCGGCGACGCGCCGAACACCACTCCGGGTACGGTTACCGTCACTGGAAGAAGTCTGACAGAAACTTCCGAAATAGAAACGCTTCGCACACGCCTCGCCGAAGCCAACGCGCACGTCTCCGTGCTCGCGATGTCGCGGGACAAGGCGCTGATGGAGAGCGCGCGGCGGAACGTTTCGTGGGGCGTTTCCACCTCCAACTTTTCGGCGGAGACGGATTCGCCGTTCGCGAGTACCAGTCACGCGCCCGCGAGTCATAACTCCGTTCCACCATCCTTCGCGCAATCGATTCATGGGTACGTGACACCAGCGGGCATCTCTGGCTCACAACCTGTCCCTGCATCAAACCCGAACCCTTGGCCTTGCTCGAAGCTGGACTCGAAACGCGCCGAGGCGGAGCGTTTGGTCGCCGAGGCAGAGTCGGCGGGGCGCGAGGCGTTCGGCAGGCTGAAGAGCGCGCATTTGAAGTTCGACGCCAAGCCGACGGGGGGGGGGAGCGGGTGGGCGCGAGTCAGGGCGTGAGAACGTTATGTCCGGTATTTAAATATGCCAGCAGTACACAGCGGCGCGTCTGAGACTCGTCTTCCATCTCCCGAGTCACGTGACGAAATCGGGCGAAAATCGGTTTGGATTTTCGCCTCGTCACCATCCGCCCTTCTCTACGTGATCCTGCCCTGCTTCCATTCCGGCACGCGGTTCGGGAGTGTTCGCGTTTCTTTGATCATGACTTCGGTGGCCCCTGCGCGCGCGGTGAGTCTCACCGGCCGCGCCACGGCCAATGCCACGCGCGCTTCCTCCGCCAGACGCGCGTCGACGACCGGTTCGTCGTCGTTTAAGAGCGTATCTCGTGCCGATCGCGTCGGTGTTGTGTCCGGTGCGACAACCAGGGCGACGCGCGCGACGGCGCGATTCTTTTCCACGCGGTTCCGTGTGCACGGCACGACATCCGCATGTCCTGCTCGCGGTAACACATTCACTCACGCGGCGAACGACGATACCGACCCCCCCGTGGTTGGCAAGTCGTCGTTCGATTTCGACAAAGAGATGATGGCGGACATGGAGAGGCTGAAAGCGGATTCGCCGTTCGCGGCGGAGCAAGCGGAGCGCGCGGCGGCTGGGATCGTCAAAACCGAATCCCAAATGAAAATGGAAGCCCTGAAAGACGGCGTGGATACGTTCCTTCTGTACGATTTCTTCGTCATTCTGTTCATCCTGAGCTGGCTTATCGTCGGCGTTTTATACAGGCTGGGGTACCACCAAGGCCTGGCGTACGACGAACCGTTTCTGGGGCTGTGGCTGATCCTGTGGCCGTTTCTGTTCCAGCCGTTACTGGGGGTGCACATGCTCGCCACACTGGTGTCGCCCATCATAGGAAAGCTGAAAGACAGGGGGCTGGTGAGCAAGGATACGTGGACGTGAGAGGGTTATTAGGAAGAGAGGGGACTTGTAAACACGCGCAATTTATGCAAAACACTGCACACTCCCGAAATTTCGTCGTCCGGAACGAAACGCCACGAACGAAAGCGCCGTCGGCGGCGGCGACTCTCACAATGGCGTGTCCTGTAGCCGCACCGCTTCGCGTGGCCGTCCGCGGCCGTGCGAACCCGGGTCTGCGCCGTGTGCCTCGCACACATGCGGTCCGCGGGTGTCGAGCCGTGACAAACGCGAGCGCGGTCGACTCGGCGTCACCCTTCGCGCCCGGATGGAGAACACCCGCGATGGCCGTGTTTTGGGATTTGGACAACCTGCGCCCGCCCGCCGGGTATGAAACCCTCTGGGCGTACCGCTTGGTGGAAGCGGCGTTCGAGTTCGCGGACGTGGTGCACATCCGCGCGTACGCCCGGGAAGGCTCCGTGGATGGTGAAACGGAACAAGCCCTCAGAGAAATCGGGGTGACGTTCACCAAGTGCCCGACGATTTCGGAAGGCGCGGATGTGATTCTGAGCACAGATGTTATGAATTTAGTTCGCGACGGCGGTCATCTCGCGGCGGATGCCGAGAACGCGAAGGGCAACGTCGCCGCCGCTGCGGTCAAAGACGCGTCGTCATTCGCAGTCATGGTCGCTACTCGAGACGAAGGCATGGCGGAGTGTCTCGCCTTCGTGTCAGCGCGAAGAGACTTGTGCGACGGCGCACTCGTGGCTGGTGAGTTTCTCGCGAAGAACATGCATCGCCCGCAATTCGCGCGCGCCATGTCCGGAACCGCGGGCGACGACGCCGGTGTCACCGCCGGGTACTGGCGAATCATGACGCACGTGGCGGGCAAAACGAACAAAGGCATTTTAGGTAAATCGAAGCTCACGAAAAACGCGGATGCCACGATTCTGTGGGACTCGAAAAGGCTGTTCGACATGCCGGACGCGGGGGAGGCGGGCGAGGAGGGGACGGAGGAGGAGGAGACGGAAGAACCCACAGACGCCTCCGGCGACGACGATTGGGAGGTTGACGATTTATCAGCAATCGACGCGGCACCGGGAGGATTCGCCGCGATGTTCAGAGACGGCGAGTTAACGCCGTGGCCTCCAGGGACACCCATACCCGAGGAGTGAAGCAATTCGCGTTGTGCACCAGAACTATTAAAATATAAATACCTTCGGTACCGTAATTTCCACGTCAGATAGGTACCTAATATCGATGTTAGGTATCTTCGAAGTTACAAAGACAAATGCTGCATCTGGACCAATACGGCATCCCTGAGAATCTGAACAATCGCCGTGTGGCCCACTTGAGCGGCTATGGACAGCGGCGTCCAGGCGTCATCCCTTGCCTTGTTGACGTCCGCGCCTACCTCGATCAGCGCCTGCACTATCGCCTCTTGGCCCTGTTGAGCGGCGATGTACAGCGGCGTCGCGCCAGTATCCATTGCCTGGTTGACGTCCGCGCCCGCCCACTTCAGCACCTGCACTATCGCCACTTGGCCATTTTGAGCGGCGATATGCAGCTCGTTCTCGTCACATGGGCAACCGTTCTTGCGCGCCCACAGTAGCACCTTCAGATGCCCGCCCTCCGCAGCTTTATGGCACGTGCGTATGTCCCATGGGTAGCCGTTCGCGCGTGTCCACTGCAGCACCTCGAGGTGCCCGCCCAAAGCCGCCGCCGAGCACGTGTCCCGGTCCCACGGCCAGCCGTCCGCGCGCAACACCTTCAACTCTTCGAGCTGTCCGCTCCTCACCGCTGCCTGACAAAGGAGTTCTTGACGCGACAGGCGACCTTGCCGTTGCATGCGCTCCACCGCGCTTACACATCCGAGCTCCATGGCACGCATTTCAACAATCTCCTTAAACCGAAGCCCCGTCGCCGTTACCGCATCGCGCATCCCACGGCTCACCGCTGGGAGCCGTGCGAGGTCTGCGGGATCGTCGAAATACTCAGATCTGAGAATGTGAGTGGCGACGAGGTGGTTGGGGAGCCTGTGGAAGGCCTCGCCCGCGGCAGCATCGCGGCGGCGCTCGCGCCTTTCCTTTCGCGCGCGAGCTTTTTTACCGGACATCGCGTTGGAAGAGTGGACGGTTTTGTGTCCGCGTCGTGCGCGACGTTGTGCCAGGAGGCTTCCCAGATTTTGCGATAAAAATTCCGATTTAGGTCAAAGTCGCTTTCCTAGTCATTCAATCTTTGGCGCGCGCATCGAGACCTCCATGACGTCGACAGCGACGGCACGACTCGGCGTCCGCCCGCGGTTCCGCGACGCGCCCTCGGTGCGCTCCGTGCGCGAACACCGCACCGCCCTCGCCGTTCCCCGCCGTTCCACCGCTGTTCGCGCCAAGTCAGCATCAGGCGAGCACGCCGTGGATGTGCCTTTGCCGACTTCAGGCGCGCTCGCCCCCCCCCCCTGGGTACGTGACGCGGTCGCGCAATGGCCCTGGCGCGGGGGCTTGGAGCCGTGCGGCGAACACGCGGTGACGCGGCTCTCCCAAGAACATGTCACCGGTGTTGTTCCTAACGACTTAGTCGGGTCGCTGTACCGCGTCGGGCCGGGGCGAATAAGGGTCGGGTCCACCAAGTACAAACACTGGTTCGACGGCGACGGCGCCGTGTTCAAGGTGCAGTTCAACGAGGACGGCACCGTGGATGCGGGTACGAAATTCGTGCGCACGAAACGCTTGGAAACCCAAGAGCTGGCGGAGAGGCAACAAAACAACCAAGACGTGGGCATCGCGGTGCGCGGCGCCTGGACGCAAGCCTCCGCGGATTTCCCGCTCGCCAACTTCGGGAAGTTTCCAACGAACCCGAGCAACACGTCCCCCATGTTTCACGCCGGGAAACTCATGGCGCTGTGCGAAGGAGGCGCGCCCGTGGAGATTGACGAGGACACGTTGGCGACAAAAGGACTCGTTAACTTTGAGTCTAAAAATAAATCAGAAACAATGCCCATGGGTTTCTCGGCGCACGCCAAAAAAGACGCCGACGGCGTTTTGTACACCTGGGGCTTGGCGTCGCCGCCCGCGATCGGGATGGCGGTTGGTAAGATTTCGGAAAGCGGGAAGGTTTTGAAAGTAGTGGACCTACCGTTGTGCGCCGCGTCAGAACAAGGCGGAGCGGTGGACTACGAGTTCACCATGATTCACGACTGCGCGATGTCGGAAAAGCACCTGGTGTTCATCGTCCCGCCCTGGCGCCTGAAACCGGGGTTCGACATGAAGCTCGTCAAAGCGCTGGCGGGCGCTGAGTCGTTCGGGCACGCGTTCGCATGGGACGCTGGCAAAGGCGCGTGGCTCGTGGTGTTACGGAAGGACGACCTGTCCGTGGTGGTCACGAGGGAAATAAAAAATATGAGCACGTACCACTTCGCGGGGGCGTACGACGTGTTGGGCGACGAATCCAACGGCGGAAACGATTCCGTGCGCGTTTTGGTCAACGAACTGAACGGCGAGCGTCACGATTTGGAAAAACGGTTCGGGGACATGTACTTAAGTGAGTGGGCCCCGGACGGGTACAACACGCTTTGCGAGTACGTCGTGGATTTGAAAACGGGGTCGCTGGTGAGGGATGCGCCTTTGGTTCCGAGAGCGGAGACGCCGGGGAGCGAGAGTCGGAAAAACGCCGCCGTCGCCGGCCAACTTCCCATGGAGTTCCCGATCGTCGCGCCGGCGTCGTTCGGCAGAGCACCGCGGTTCGTGTACACGTTGTGTTTCGCAGGGTCGGGCGGCGGGTATTTCGACGCGATTCAGAAACTGGACGTTGGAGCTGAGACGCACCAGGTTCGGTTTTTGCAACCGGGCGTGTTTCCCTCGGAAGTCGAGTTTGTGCCCAAACGAAAAAGCGGCGGCGACGAAAAAGAAGACTCTGGGTATTTGCTGTACCTCGAGTACGACTCCTCGGAACATAAATCGGCGGTAGTGGTGCTCGACGCTCAGGACGTGGCAGGGCCGGAACTGTGCCGCGTTAAGCTCCCGTATCACGTCCCGTATTCGTTCCACGGCACGTACAAACACGCAGAGCGGGAGGGAGTTAAGTGAGCGCGTATAAGGCTTAGTCAGGCAACAGTTGCCTGAGAGGTGTCCGATAATGTAATTCACATAGGTCTTGTTTTTACTGCGGAGAGTTTGCAGCCTCTCTATTACACGCCGGCGTTTCCGTCGTCAAACCGCGCCGGCATCCCTGAGAATTTGAACGATCGCCGTGTGGCCGTTATGAGCGGCGGTGTACAGTGGCGTCCTGCCGTTGACCGTCACCATGCTGATATCCGCACCCGCCTCGATCAGCGCCCGTGCCACTGCCTCGTGGCCTTTTTTAGCTGCGAAGTACAGCGGCGTCGCGCCGTTGACCGTCGCCATGCTGATATCCGCGCCCAACTCCATCAGCGCTCGCACCACCGTCTCGTGGTCCTTATATGCGGCGATAACCAGCGGCATCGAGCCGTCATCCATCGCCTTGTTGACGTCCGCGCCCAACTCTATCAGCGACCGCACCACCATCTCGTGGCCATTTTGAGCGGCGAAGTACAGCGGCGTCGAGCCGTTATCCATCGTCTTGTTGATGTCCGCGCCCAACTCGATCAGCGCCCGCACTATCGCCTCGTGGCCGTTTGAAGCGGCGATGGCTAGTGGCGTCATGCCGTTGACTGTCGCCTTGTTGACGTCCGCGCCCGCCTCGATCAGCGACCGCACCAACTCCTCGTGGCCGTTTTGAGCGGCGAAGTACAGCGGCGTCCTTCCGTTGACCGTTGCCATGCTGACGTCCGCGCCCGCCTCGATCAGCGCCCGCACCACCATCTCGTGGCCGTTTTGAACGGCCATAATCATCGCGTTCTCGTTCCACGGGCAGCTGTTCGCGCGCGCCCACTTCAGCACCTCGAGGTGCCCGCCTCTTGCCGCCGCCGCGCACGTACCCACGTCCCACGGGCACGCGTTTGCGCGCGCCCACTGAAGCACATCGAGGTGTCCGCCCTGCGCCGCCATCACGCACGTCTTCCAGTCCCATGGGCGGCCGTTCGCGTGAGCCCACTGCAGCACCTCGAGGTGCCCGCCCAAAGCCGCCGCCGAGCACGTGTCCCGGTCCCACGGCCAGCCGTCCGCGCGCAACACCTTCAACTCTTCGAGCTGTCCGCTCCTCACCGCTGCCTGACAAAGGAGTTCTTGACGCGACAGGCGACCTTGCCGTTGCATGCGCTCCACCGCGCTTACACATCCGAGCTCCATGGCACGCATTTCAACAATCTCTTCAAATTTCAGTCCCGTCGCCGTTACCGCGTCGCGCATCGCGCGGCTCACCGCTGGGAGCCGTGCGAGATCGGCGGGATCGTCGAAATACTCAGATCTGAGAACGTGCGTGGCGACCAGATGGTCGGGAAGGCGGGGGATGGCCTCGCCCACGACAACATCGCGTTCGCGCTTTTCGCGTTTTCGCTTGCGCGTGCGAGCTTCCACACCGAACGTCGCGTCGGAAGACATCGCGGAGGGTGTCGAGTGCGTGTCGTTGTGCGTCGAGGCTTCCGAGAAAGCAATAAAAAGAAGCTCAAGTGAAGATCAGCATCGTTTCAGGCAACGTGACTCGCGACGACCATACCACGCGGCGCCGTCGGTTTTGGTGTGTGTGTGCCATGGCGACGACGTCCGCGAGGTTTCGTGTGGTGCCGCCGCACGGTGCGACTGCGGCGCACCCCAAAGGCACGCGTCACACGCGCCACAGCGGAGGACGGCGCGTGACGAAACGGAATGTGCGACGCGCGTCGGCGGTTGCCGACGCGGCGGACACGACTTCGGAAGCGACGCGCGTGGTGCGCCTGGAGAACGGTCCCGGAGGTGCGACGCTGCACCTCGTCGGGGTGTCGCACGTGCTCGTGGACGATACCGTGCGCGACGTACAAACGTTGATGCGTGACCTGCGACCGGACGCGGTGGTGCTGGAGCTGTGCGCGGAACGAGCGCCCGCCGCGATGACCGCCGCGATGGCTGGCGTGTCCCCAAATGACCTTCCCCTCCCGGCTGTCATCCCGCGCGCGGTGCGTATCGAGGGCTTACCTAAACGGCCGCTTCCCAACGCATCTGAGTTGGAGCTGCTGTCCTTGTTGACCGCCAAGGCGGGCGCGGTGGTCACCCCCGCCGACTTGGTGCGCGACCGAAACACACTTCTATCGCGTGGGATTTTCGGGAACGTACACGTGGACGTTGAAGACGACGATGAGTTCGTTTCAAAGGAAACCAACACAAAACCGATGTACTGCGCACGTCGCGATGATGGGAAAGGAAAGGGAGATGAAAAAAAAGAAACAATTCCGCAAATTTACGAAGTCGCAAACGCAAACGCGCTCGTGTTCCGCGTCGAGGCCGACCCAAACGCGGCGGTCACTGCGGACGTTCGGTTTTCCTGGGGACGAAACGCGCGGCGGGCGTTCGGGGATCGGGACGCGGTGGAGGGAAGAATCGTTACGGGCGCGCTCGAGTTGCTTGAGGACAGGGAGGAGGAAACGACTAGGGATACGACTAGTGATAAGACTAGCGATGATGCAGAAGAAGGCGACGATGAAGACGACTACGAAGACGACGAGACGTCCGAGCTTTGGGAAGGCGTCGCGCTTCGTTTGGCGCTTCAGGCGTCGGCGAAATCGGCGTGTCCCGGCGCGCGAATTAAAATCACGAGCGTCCCGTCACTTCTTCCCACAGACGTGGACGAGGGAGGGGTGGTGTGGGTGTCCGTGTCCGTGGATAACGAACGCACGTTCCCGCCCATAGTGGGCATGCAAAGGGACGGGGATGAGGATGGGGATGAGAACGCGTCGGAGGAAAACCAAAACGAAAACCAAACGAAAGAAGTCCCGTTCGCTTTGGCGGCGCGCGCACTTCGCGCGGCGCGCGCTGCGTTTGCCACGCCCAACACCACACCAGCTGCACGTGCGTACCTTGTCGCGTCCGAGCTCGCGCTTGAGATTGTGACTATTCGTCTTGACCAGAAATCCCCAGCCGGGTTCGAAACCGTCGCGGCGCTTGTCCACGCGATGGCGGGTGGCGTCGGCGTGGTGGTGCTCGGGGACGTTTTGGTTTCGGAAACGTTGTCGCGCTTGGTGGGGGCGGTTGAATCGAATGAAACGGCTGGGAAAACGACGGGCACGAAATTCGCCGCGTTCAAACAGCTGTTAGAGGCAACGACGCGCACGGTGTTTTCACGCCCGGAACGGCTGAAACAGGACGTGGAAGAGGCGCTCAAGGCTTTGGGCGACGCCGGCGAGCAGGATCCGACGACGACGAATGAAAAATCGCAAGACGAAGCGCAAACCGCGCTTTTAGACGCGCTGGTTTCACGACGCGACGATTCGCTTTTTGCAGCCACGTGGCGTGTCGCGGGCGGCGACGATTTGCAAGTCAGTGACGCATCGAAAACACCCGCGTACGTGAGGTCTTCGACCAACGGGGACGACCGAGACGCGCCGTCGACGTACTCGTTTGCTTCGGATTGGAAATTTGGAGAAAACAATAAAGTCGTCGTCGCCGTGGTCGGCGCCGCGCACTTGGAAGGCATCGCGGCGCGCTGGAGACGAGAGACGGCGCGAAAGGTAGAGGGCACGTAAACTTTACAGTCACGACAGTATTAGCGGAGTCTGCGTAAATGCTACCAAGGTATTATTACTCACGCATCGTCCTATTTTTGTTTATTCTTTTCCATCTTCGCCTCCGCCGCTTTCTGCGCGTCCTCAAGCATCTTCCCGCTGAACAAGTCGCTCATGCTGGGTTGGTTGCCCATTTTCTCCTGCATTTCCTTCAGCTCCTCCGGGTCCATGCTCTCCATGAGCTTGGGCATGGCCCACGCCATTAGGACGGTGAAGGCGACCATTAGGAACATGGGGTTTTTCGCCAGCGACCCTAGGCTCAACCCTTGTCTCGGTTCAAAGTACGTCGCGACTGACACGGGCTTTAACAGAAGGGGGTGTTCGAACCGCACCGTGGGGTCCTCGGAGTACTCCGCCACGATTTGGCCGTCGGAACCGATCCGCACCGTCATTGGCGGAAACGCGTACCCCAACGCGAACGTCTCAAGCAAGTGCGAACCAGGCGGCACGTCAAGAACCACGAACGAGCCGTCGGGTTTCACCCGCGTTGCGATCGACTGCCCGCCGTTGACCACCAGCGTGATCTTCACGTCACTCGTTCGCAAGCCTTTCAACGCACCCATCGCGACCACACCTTGCACGTCGTGGTGCTCCGCGGCGACGACTTCGCCGAAATCAATAGCCTTAAGCTCGCTGTGATGCGTGAATCGTGGGGTAGAGGAGACGCGTCAGATGGGAACGCGTGAGGAGAGATGTGGGCGGGGGAAAGTGCCGAAAAATGTGCCACACAGGGCGCTCACGTACCCGACAGCCGTGACCGTGCTTACGCATCCGAGTAACAGGAACATCGCGAGCGCGGAAACGCGCGTGCGAGAGGGCATGACGACCGAAACGCGGGTGTCTTGCGTGTCGCACTCTGAGGGGAGACTGATGAGGAGAGAGCCAAACAGGGTTTTTCGTCAGGAGGAGTTTCGTGAAGAGTTTTTTCTTAAAATTTCGCTTTCTTCGCTCGAATTCGCACCCCGCCCACGCTCCCGTTCGTGAACAGCTCGTGCACAGTTGAATAAAAAACGTCCAGCTCTTTGGTCAAGGCGGCGCCGTGCACGCGGAGGTTCCTTTCGGTGTTTTCCGGGGCGCGAAACTGTGAAAGCCGAGTTTCGATGAACGGAACCCACTTGCTCGTCATCGTTTCCCATTCGATGTTTTCGAAACCGTTTTCGACCAACGTCTTGACGTACGTCTCTTTGGAGGGTAAGTAAGGACACGCCACTACTTCTTGCAGTTTCTTTTTATCCAAATCACTCAAGGGAGCCAATGCGAAGTAGTCCTCTATGTAAATGGACGCGCCTGGCTTGAGGTTTGCGCTCAAAACTGACCACAGCCTGTCGCGCTTTGGGACGTGCAGGATCACCAAAACGCTGTACAGCGCGTCGAACGGCGCGCCTTTGATTTTGATTTTGTTTCTGGGCGCGCCATCTTCGATGTTTTCGCCGTCCCCGTCGTCGTCCTCGAAAACGTCCACGCACTGATGAAAACACGTGTCTTTTAAGCCAAGCATCGTCGTGAATGCCTCCGCAGCGTCGTGAATGTGCCGCTGGACCTCGACGCAGGTCACGCACGTGTCCTGAAACTCACTCGCCAGGCAACGCGCGTCGCCCGCGAACCCGGCCCCGAAATCCAAAATGGTTTTTGGCGAAGAAGATGGTTGCTTCGAATGTAACGAAGACGCGTCGCTTTCGCTGGCGGTATTTTCACCACCACCACCACCACCACCATCACCATCAGTCCCATCGCGTTTCTCGAGTTCGAAGAACTCCGCGGCTTTCAACATGGGCTGGTCATCCAGGTAGTGCATGGATGAGATGAGATGCACATCACGCGCAGTTAATTCGGTGACGTTTTTGGTGCGCAGCAAATCATCCAGCTCGTTCTTCACCCTGCCGTCGACGTAAATACCCATACCGCTGAAGTCCGCGTCCGCGGTCGTTCCGGTCGCGGTGGACGCCATGTTCGTCACGCGCGACTCGAAGCGCAACGAGCCAACCGCGAGCCACCACCCCGCCGGTGCGGCGAAAAGTGGCAGACGTGGCTTTTTCGACGATCTTTTGTTCCGGCGACGTGAAAAAGCGAAATGAGGAGCGTCGAGCGTGTCGAGAACAAGCGCGCCTACAGAGTACCTGGTAAACCGTTCACAACGCTGAGTAATACCTTTTCGGAATCTGTATCCGCTCCCCCTCCCCCAGCCCCCCCACTAAGTCGTGGAAGCCGGACATCGTCTGCAACTCACCTTGTCTATGCGCCCGCGCGCGAAGCGCGACGGCGCTCGGGTCGACGCCTCGCCGTCGGTCGCGCGCGTCCTTTGCACGGCGACCGCTCGCGAGCGCCGCTTTGAATTCGTCCCCGCCGCCGCCTCCCATTTCGTTGCCTCCTCCCCACCCAGCAGCGCTGAACATCCTGTCCTCCTTCGCGTCTGCCATCTCGCGGTTCGAAAAACGCACCGCCGCTCGCTTTTCAAGCAAAGCCTCGCGCCCAGACGCTTTCGGGACGGCGTCTTCCAGACGCTCCGCTGTTTCGCGCCGAAAACGTTTCGAGTCACCTTTGGTATCGTCGCCGCCTCCCGAAACGCCGTCCGCACCGTTACGACCGTTACGGAATCCCAAGATATCCTCGCGTGAAGACCCGAGGTGCACCAACGCGTCATCCTCCGCAAGCGCAGCCGCGCGCGCCGCCGCGACTCGGGCGGCAGCTTCTTGCGCGGCGGTGAGCGGCGCAGGCGGCCGTTCTGGTGGTTTTTTTTCATCTTTTTTCTTTTCGGTTTTTGACTTTTTCGGTTTTGCCGCCGCCGCTGAAGGCACGAGCGCGACATCAGCGGCTCGCCTTTGTCGCTTCAAGAACCGCTTCGCTTCTTTCAGACGTTTCTTCTCCAGCCTGTGGGTTTGGGGTTGTTGGGGTCAGCGGTGCGCAGGTCGATGGGTCAAATTCGTGAAGTTTTGATGTCGCGCGCAGTGGGCACCCCATTTGCTTTGAAACAACAGGGAGACGAAAGAGCGTGCTTCAGGTCTTTGGCTCCATCATCCTTATCATCCTCACCTGTCCGGATCGTCCGGATCCGCGCGATCGCTCTTTTGCCGTTTCTTCGACTCGGATTTGCGTTTGTGTTTGTGTTTCTTCTCTTCGCGTTTGCGCTTCTTCTCACGCCGCCTCGCGTCGCTCGAACTCGAACTCGACGAAGAGTCCGAGGACGATGAGGAGGAGGCTCGGCCCATGGTTGCTTGACCGCGCTGGGCGAGAGCCTCCCAGGCACCTTCGTGCGACACGACCGACGAGAACGACTGCTACTCCACGACGCGGATGCCAGCTCGCGTCCCGCACGCGGGATACGTGCGCAGTGACCACAAGAGTGAGGATTCCGAGGGGGGGTTTCGCTTTGAATAATTCTCGGACGAATCTCACTCTCGAGGACACACCGCGACTGGCACATATCCCGGCATGGGCGCGGTCGCCCGACGACTGGTGCTGGTTGTGGTATGTGCGCTGCTGGCGCTGTGCCCGGTGCCCACGGAAGGTACGCAATCCCCCGCGGCTCGAACCCGTGTCCACCGAATTCCAAGACTTTCCCGAGGGGTGGGCACCCCGCGCATGTACGCCCCACCGACGACTCACCCTGTCCCCCCTCGTGTGCGTTCCCCGTACCCGTATCGAGCAGGTCAATTCTTGACGTATATGGTGAGTCGCGGGGTTAAAAAGGCGTGGCGCGAGCGCCGGGTCGCTGCTGAGACCGGCGAGCCCGCGGAGGGTTGGTTCCAACGAGCGGTGGATTGGATGGACGGACGCGTCGTCGAGGCAGACGAAACATCCACCGGCGACGCGTGTGATGATTCATTCGATCCATTTTTGACACTCGAGGCGCGGCCTGACGGTAAAAGCGCGTACGCGTCGTGGGAAAGCCAAACCGAAATTTCGAGTGACGCAAAATTGAGTGCCAAGACCGCCGACGACGAAGAGGAACCGGTTAAAACAGACGCCGCCGCGGCGAGCGCGAAGAAACAAAACACGGAAGAGGCGGAAATTGACCCGCTGGCGGATCGAACGCGCGAGCCAACCTTCGTGTTCACCATGGGCGGCGACGAAGGCGAAGCGAGGGACGAACGTGACGATAGGGATGATAGAGAAAAGAACATAGACTCTAGAGACGATAGAGACTCTCTAGAAAACAACCGAGAAAAGAACGCGCGCGAGCCCAAGGCGTACCAGCGCGAAAAGCGATCCAAGCCCTTTGGCAACGCGGTGAGCGACTTGACGCAGCGCCCTTTCTCGGAGCGCGCGGCGGCGAGAGCTCAGGCGGAGCGCGAGAAGTGGTCACGAGGTTTTGGGGGCGGCAACGGTGTTCCTTCCGAGGTTACGACTTCGGACGTGCCCACGGACATCACCGTGTTGACCCCCGCGAACTTCGACCGCGACTTGCGGTTCGCGAAGCGGCTTTCGGACGGCGTGGGGCTGGGCGTGGCCGGCGGTCTTGCCGGCGACGTGACCGGTAACGACAAACAAAACCACCCCACGCTGTCAAACACGCACCCCAAGACGCCGCGTCGATGGCTCGTAGCGTTCTGCACGCGGTGGTCACGGGAGTGCAACCTACTAGTCCGCGAGTTCGCGCTTCTGGGTGGGGATAAAAGTTTGCACGATTTCGGGCTCGGGTGGGTGGACTGCACGCCGCCGAAAATGACCTCCTTCTGCGGCGTTCGGTTCGGCGCGATTGTCCATGGGTACCCCACCGTAGTGCTGATCACGGGTGGCCGAGCCGTGCGGTACAGCGCCGTGGACAAGGAGCGCATCGCGGGCGCGATGGCGCCATGGGCGCGGCACGTGGCGTTGGAAATCGACGGCGTCGCGCCGAACGGGGAACGCGCGCAAATCGGGGTGCCGGTTCCCGAGCCCGGTTCCGGGTCTCGCGTATCGCCGATGGACGGCGTGAAAGGAACGAGAGCGTATGACGAGACCGAGCTCGACGCCCTGAGAGACGCGCGTGAGCGGAAAATGCGCGAGCACGAGCGCGTGGAGACGCGCGCGGTCGCCGATGAACGGAGAAAACGGTTGGCGACGGAAAAGGAAAGGGGGACGCGAAAAGCCGAGCCGAGTACGGTGACGACGGCGCCGAAGAAAAGCAAACGGCGCGTCGCGCGAGAAACCGCCGAGGCGAGACGCAGGCAAGAAAAAATCGAACTGTGACGAGGGTATCAGGGGTTGTAGGGGGGTTGTTTTGGTGCGCCGTGGCGCTTCAAGCGGGTACGGAAGATTTCGCCACGCGGGTTTTGCAGAAATTCGGCGAGCGTGTGCTGGAACCGACGACCGCGGAGTTGCGGTGGAGTGATCGGTGATGGACTAACCAAACGATGTAAAGAGACAAACGATGTAAAGGGAATAAAGGTGGAAGTATGGATCATTTTTCGGAGTTATGTCAGAAGTACACTTTGTGTACATCTGGTGGTTGTTGAAGTTTTTGACCAGCCTGAGTGCTAGCACTCTTGACCTCTAGACATAACCCCCATAACCCACCTCCACCTCTCTATCTAGATACGAAGCGTAGCCGCAAGTCTGCCGAGCCCCATTCGTCGGGTACGGCCGAATGGAGACACTCTTCCACATCAGGGTCATTACCCAGGTATTTCATGCGATTTCTTCCCCAAAAAGAGCACATCGCTTTCGCTACTGCGGCCAAATCGCTCTCTCCGTCTGGCTCAAAAAAGCTCATACAGCAATCCAAAGGACTTGGTGAAGAACTCGAAATTGATGCAGGGTTTGCGGCGGCCTCAGACTGTACGTCATCCGGGCTTGGGGGCTGGTTCGGAGGAGGAAGTGATGGATCACGGCCGCCGCACACTAGCTCGCACATCTTCTGCTGTTCCTCCACGAGGTCGCTGTGGGTCTGAGGATGGCGTCCGACGTCCACGTTCTCATCGCCCCCTGGGTGATGAGAATTGAGAGCTTCGTTCGGAACGGAGCTCTGGTCGACGCACATGTCCACGAGCCCCTCGTCGCACACGCCGTCCTTGGAGGGCTCGTCGAGCGTGAAGACTGTGGCGGGTCGACCACACCAACAAACCTCAGGATCGTCTGCGCCGGAGCGCTGTTCGACACACATGTGCGCGAGCCCCTCGCCGCACTCGCCGTGCTCGGAGGGGTTGTCGAGCGAGAAGACCGTATCATCAGTCTTGCTCGGCGGTGGGCATTGCGGCGGTGGGCACTGCGGCGGCGGTGGGCAACGCTTCCGCAAAAACCTTCGCATCCACTCCCCTCCAAGGCCAAGGCTCGCATCCTGAATGCCGCCGTACGCCTGATCATACAGCGCCACGTTGAGGAGCGCCGAGAAGAAAAGGAGGACACCGATGCAGATGGACACGATTCGGGTGGTGAACTTGCGGCCGGAGTCGACGGGCGCGCCGCCTGGAGGACGGAGCGGGCGTCGTCAGAGAGAATTCGCGGAGATGTGGGGACATGCGGGGCGAGTTTTGGATGGATGTTACTGTTATAACAGGCGCGGGGCGACGGCGCCGTGTCGCAGGTCGCGGGTCGCGGGGGAACGGGCGGGCGCGTACCGATGAGGGGGGCTTTTTCGGTGTCCATGTTTGGCGTTCATTTATGTGCGCCGCTTATGCGAACCCTTGCGGGACCCCAGCTCGCGGTAACTTGCGTGCGACAATCAGATGTGACGATTCCAGAATCGCGATTTGGGACACTGTCAGCCAATCAGAATGCCGCTTGTCAAAATTGGCCGTACTCGGACTGTTCAACAGCACAGAACGACAAACTTCGAATGTGTGAGGGGGGGCGCGCATAAACACTGACACGCACGCCACCGCAACATGGTTCGCAGAAAAGACCCTTCCTCGAACTCAACCTTCGAGGCGTCGGGGGAGGAGGAAGATGTGTCGTACTGTCTGGTGCGTACCGGTCACTTTCCGCATCCTCCGTTGGTTTTTGGCGCGCGTTCGGCGACGATTTCGGTGATGCAAAAAAAAGCCCCCGCGCCGGCCAGATCGCGCCGGCGGCGCGTGGTTCCGGAGGCGCCCGTCGCACGTACCGCGGAGGGTTGGGTGCTTCCAACCGAGGCGACCTCGATTCCCCGAGGTACCGTGGCGTGCGCGTTACCCAAACGCGCGCACCGCGCCCCCACCGCGCCCCAATCGAACACCCTTGCCTCTCTGTACGACAAAAATTCGGAAATTCGGCAAGCCCTCGAATACGGTCGAAACGACGCGTGGCTAAGATCTCCGTTTCGAGAGTTTCCAGAGACTTGCGTTTGACGTGATGAAGTCGAAAAAAAAATCAGGAGTGACATAAAAACTAACCCGTATCCCTTTCTTCTTCTGTTTTTTTTCCCACTCACCACACATCCCACCAACCCAACAGTCCTGTAAGCGCTCTCGCCTGAAATCCTGTTTCAGCCCGGGCAGGGCGTGTTGCGCCGAATGTCTGCGCCGGCGTCGCGAGCGCCAGAGCGAAAAACGGGACGTCGCGAAACGACAGAAACGCGCGCTCGAGATTTACGGGGGTTTTGCCGGGCCACCTGGTTTGCACGGGCTGGTCGGGAATGCTTTGCACGGGTTACCCGGTCCTTTAGGGCATCTAGGCCAATCGCAGTTAGCCCAGCTAGGGCAATGCGGCGCGATGTCCCACCTAGGGCAGGTCAACGCCCTGTCGCACATGGGCGGCGTCGGGGCGCTGTCGCAGTTGGGCCAGGTTGGCGGGTTTGGTGGCTTCGGGGCTATGTTGGAACAACGACGCCTAGGCCTAATGGCGGCGCACGACCTGATACACTGCCACCACCCCGGTTTGGTCGGGACGCAGCAGCCGCACGCGGGTGAGGCGGCTTTTCCGGGGCGAACCGCTTCCCCTCCTCCCGTCGCCGCGGCGACAGGGGGAACCCCCGGCGGCGTTTCCCAAAACGAGACGAACAGCGCGGCCGCGCTGCTGCAGCTCATGGGGGGCGTGCCGATTGGCGATGCGGGTGCGAGGGATACGCCGGGGATTGGCGCGACGCGGGAACTGGGGCGCGGGCACCAACCTCTCGCAGCGCAACAACCGGGAAACGCGACCCAATTTGGAAAACAAATCTTCCCCCAGTCCGCCGCGGCGTGGCGTTTAGTGGCGGGCGAGAGCGGCGGAACCGCGGGTGGGGGTTCGGGGGGGGGTGACGCACCGGAAACCGGACCCGGGACCGGACGCGAGCGGGGGCTAAACACGCAGGCGCCACACACGCAAAACCAACAAACACAAAACCAACAACAACAAGCCAGGCTGCCACTCGCCTTGCTGCAACACCTCGCCGCGACGGGCGGCTTGGCCGGAGGTGGTGGCCAGTTCAGCACGCACAACCCGCACAACCCGCACAACCCGCACAACCCACACGACCCACACGACCCACACGCCGGGACGTTGCACAACCTGCAGGTGTTGCAGAGCTTGCAGCAGCTGCAGCAGTTGCACTCGGCGGCGTCCGGACCGGGGGCGGGCGGGTTCCACGGCGACGCGGGTTTGGTGCCCGGCGACTTTTCCCACCGCAGTTTGGTCGCGCACGCAAACCGACTCGCGGAGCTTCACACCCTGCACAGTTTAGGGGCGGCGGCGGCATTGGGGCACGGGGGGTCGCCGTTCGCGAGTCCGCGTGGGCTGCTCAACAGCGCCAACCTGTTAGGACTCGACGTGCTTCACGTGCTGCAGGCGCAAGCAGGCAACGCTCCGTCCGACGGCGGGGGGGGCGGCGGACAAACGACCGCCGCCGCGCGACGCCGCCGCGCGACGCGTCACTCCGCGGGTGCCCTCCACTCGGCGACTCCCAACCAAGCCGGGGTCAGCGCTGGCGGGCTCGGTGGGTTCATGGCCGCCGTGGCGGCGAACGGGGACGCGGCGAACGGGGACGCGGCGAACGGGGACGCGGCGGGGGCGCTTCTGGGGTTTCAGGGGTTTCCGGGCGGGGGGGGGGGGGCGGGGCCGCAAAACGGCGCGCCGGGACTCGCGAACGACTTGGAAACCCTGAGGAAACTGCAGCGCGAGTTGGGGGATCGCGGGCCTGGGCTCGGCGCGGCCGGCAACGGGGTGGACGGTTTGCTTCACTCGAACGCGGCGGGCAGAGTCCCTACGCCCGATATCAAGCCCACCTCGATGCGGGTTGCCTCCGCGCACACTCTCGGGCAACCCGGACCCGCGACCGTGCCGCTGATGGACGCGGCGGCGCGCGAAATGGGCGTGAGCGCTGAAATGCTGGCGGGGAAATGCGCGACGACACCGAACCGCGCGGCGCTCGCGGTGGTCACGACGGAAACGACGGGACCCTGTGACCCTGTGGATGCCGGGCACGAAAAAGAAACCCTCCCGGAAGGCGAGACTATCGCCCTTTTCAGGTTGATAGACCCGGCGGAAGGCGGGACCCACTCGCTTGTGACCGAGAAGACTCCTCCTGAAGAACCGAAAAAGACGGGCGCGGAAACCACGGAAACGACGGACGCGGAACGTTGAGCGCGCGTAACAGCACCCGAGCGCCAGTCCTTGGGGGTTGCCAATGCGAAGCAATGAACGTTCATTTGGGGAAAGTCGCGCCCCCCCTTAGAGAGAATAGCCAACACACAAAGTCAAACGCGCGCTTCGCCCACGCGCGAAGCGAAGAGGAAGAGGCGCGCGTTTGGTATAGACGAAAGACGAAGAAAAAAGAGGCAGTCACGACGGTATTGATAAAATTGGACGAGCGAGTACATTGTATGCGCTTTTGTAGTTGAAACACATTGCGAGTACATGCGCATCATCGTCCGTCCGTCGTTCCATGTCTCACACCAGCGTCCTGACGGTTCCTTACACCTTACGCCGTGGAGGCGAAGAGATGCTCCAAATCAAAAAAAACTGCGTCAAAAACGCGGCGGGACTTTCCGATATATTCCCAGCTGCCGACAACAGTTGGTCTTGCCTTTCTCAACGCTTCCTTCTTTCTCTTCACTCTCACTCGGGAAACCACAACGACGCGCGCGCACGGCACCTTCCGCGATGGTCGTCGACGCGCCTCGCGGCGTCGAAACACGCGCGCGCAAGAGAGCACGGAACCTCGATGGTCAAACGAGCGTCGTCATCCCGGGTCTTCCCCTCCCGGGTCTTCCCTTCGATGTCGTTGTCACGCACGTCCTTTCAGAAGAAAAACTGCCCGATCCAGCAGACCTTGCGTTGCTTCGCGTGGTCAGTCGCGGGATGCGCGACGCCGTGGATGCGACGGGACGTGCAACTGTGGAGCTCGATAAAGTTGACGTTGTCTACGATGGATGTTTAACCACGCTTCGATGCCTGCAACGACAAGGTCGTCTGGAACGTAAAGAACACCTGTGCCAGGCTGCGGCGAGGAGCGGACAAATTGAGGAGTTGAAGGCTTTGCGCGTGGAGAATTGCCCGTGGGACGAGGAGACGTGCGCGCAGGCGGCATACGGCGGGCACCTGCAGGTGCTGCAGTGGGCGCGCGCGAACGGCTGCCCATGGAACGCGGAGACGTGTTATAGGGCGGCTAAGGGCGGACATCTCGAGGTGCTGCATTGGGCGCGAACGGCTGGCAGTGGGATATGACGACGTGGTTGGGAGCGGCTATTGGCGGGCACGTTGCAATAGTGCTAGCGCTGATCAAGGCGGGCATGAACGCCAACAGTACGTTGACTAATAGCGATGACACACCGCTGCATTTTGCCGCTCAAGAGGGCCACGAGGCAGTAGTGCGAGTGCTCATCGAAGCGGGCTCGGACTTCAACAAGTCGGGGGATTTCGAGAAGACGCCGTTGTACGTCGCCGCTCGAAATGGCCAAGATGTTGTTGTGCGGATGTTACTCGAGTTGGGTGCGGAAATCGAAAAGGCGACGCATAAGGGCAGGAAGCCGCTGTTCATCGCCGCTCGAGAGGGACACGAGA
>Ga0209192_10000352_pt1 | contig 48251 bp, 56 predicted proteins | sample ArcticOcean_MG_C_11_FD_187433 | JGI IMG/M metagenome (GOLD analysis project Ga0209192, IMG submission 187433) | Marine microbial communities from western Arctic Ocean - ArcticOcean_MG_CB2_154 (SPAdes) (version 2) | ecosystem: Environmental > Aquatic > Marine > Oceanic | place: Arctic Ocean... | reverse complement strand
TAACAGTTGTTCCACCATCACCTATAGCTGTTGTATCACCAATGGTCATAACAAAAGTCATACCTTTAATTGAGCCTGAAATATTAGGAGTTACAAAGTCAGCGGCCGCCGCTACTTGTACTGTATCCGTTGCACCACCTGTGATTGATAGTGGTATTGTATCAGCTGGAGATCCAGCTGTATCTCTTACATGGAACTGATAACTTCCTTTAGCACTTGCATCACCTATTGCCCAAAGACGTGCAGTACCATTACCAGTACTTGCATCAAAATCAATAATAAGTTCGTCTGTATTATACGTACCTGGATGTCCTCCAGCTTGAATTTTAAATCCGCCTGCACCAACTACTAGTTTTGGTTCACTAGTTAAACTTGATTGTCCAATTCCTACACTACCATCTGTTACTGTAATTCTAGTACCAGTAGCATTGTCATCAATACCTGTTGAAGTGAATGTTGTTGCTGTTCCACTAAAGGCCGGTGCTGATAAAGTTTTGTTTGTAAGTGTATCAGTAGTTGCTCTACCAACTACAGTTTCGTCACTGACCGCAGTATTAAGTTCTGCTATTGTACCTGTTACAGTATTAGTTGTTAAGCTAATTGACTTGTTTGTAAGTGTATCAGTTGTTGCTCTACCTACTACAGTTTCATCACTAACTGCGGTATTAAATTCTGCTAGTGTACCTGTTACTGTATTATCAGTTAGGTCAATACTTTTATTTGTAAGTGTATCAGTTGTAGCGGCTGTAATGTAAGCCTCATCATTTGTCCACTGACTGTTACTACCGCTTTTATTTGTAAATGTATCTGTTGTTGCTTTACCAACTAGTGTGTCTGTTGCGGCTGGTAATGTAACTGTTACATCGGCAGTACTTGCAGGACCTATCAGTGTTGCTTTGTTAGTGCCGTTATTTGTTCCTTCTAAAAACTCAATCTTACCACCAGTAGTAGCAGTCGGAGACAAAATAGGATCAGTTAACGTTTTACTTGTTAATGTTTGTGTTGCCGCAAGGCCAACAAGTGTTTCATCGCTAACCGCAGTATTAAGTTCTGCAAAGGTTCCTGTTACAGTATTAGTAGTTAGGTCAATACTTTTATTTGTAAGTGTGTCAGTTGTTGCTCTAGCTACTACTGTTTCGTCACTAACGGCTGTATTCAATTGTGCTATGGTTGTCGTTAGTGTATTGTTTGCTAAGTCAACACTCTTGTTAGTTAATGTATCTGTTGTGGCTTTGCCTACAAATGTATCATTACTGTTAGGCAATGCCCAACTGTTACTTGCACTAGGTTTAATAGCGGCTATGATTGGTGACGTTAAAGTTTTGTTTGTTAAAGTTTGTGCGCCTAAAAGTGTTGTCACAGTACTGTCTATTGCCCATGCTATAGAGTCTGTTGCAGGTGTTGTTGTAATATCAATACCTGTTCCACCTGTTAGGCTTAAAATATCTTGAATGTTATCGGCTACAACTGGACTTGCACCTGTAACTTGAATAGTTTTAAATGCGTTCTTTGCTCCACCGTAATCAGCAGTAGCAACTCCGCCACTTGTATATGCTGTAAATGCTGAGCCATCGATTGTAGTTGTTAATTGTGAATCTGAGTATAAAGAGAATGTGTTACCAGTAAGCACATTCATAAAGTATTCGTTACCGTTAAGTTCTGTAGTACCAACTACATCAACAATAGTTACTTCTGTACCATCAGTGTATGAATGATCTGAGGTTGTTGTAATTACAGGAGGATTAGCAGTAGTAATATTACTAATTGATTTACTAACACCGCCCACTAGTGCCGCAATAGTCACCTGTCCGCTATTGTCTCTAGTAATGGTCATGTTACCACCAGCAACTAAATTAACTGCTTGAGATACATTATTAATATCAGTAAGTGTTAATGCTGTGGTTCCTAAAGGAACATTAAAACTATAATCAACATCAAACTTAAACGTGTCTGTACCAGCGTCAACTGTGTTCCAAGCAACTCCGTTTCCTCTTACAAAATTAATACTATCTGTAACGCTATCAGCTTCAATAGTAGCTTCTAAAGTAGTACCATCAGAGGAATACAGTTTAATATATCTAAAAAAATCGTAATATGCGGCCATGTTCGTATTTGTTCCTTATCTATATTGTATTTATTAAATATGTGTATGTTAGTTATTGGCAACGGCGAGTCTAGAAAAAACATCAATTTAGATCAGTTTACTGATACTAAAGTTGGGTGCAATGCTCTGTATAGAGACTATACAGTAGACCATCTAATTTGCTGTGACAAGCGTATGGTTAAAGAAGTACAAGCAAATAATACATTTAAAGGTCTCTTATACACTCGTAAGGACTGGTATACTGATTTTAAAGGTGTTGAATGCTTGCCAGACCTTCCGTATGCAGGAGGTGCCCGTCCGGACGATCCGTGGCATTGGGGCAGTGGACCATTTGCTGTATTAATAGGCGCCCGGTTAGCTTACGAATGGGATCATCCTGTTAACCTAATAGGTTTTGATTTGTATAGCGATACTACTGTTAACAATATATACAAAGGCACTCAAAACTATAACAAAGTAGATTCAAGACCAGTTGACCCTAGTTATTGGATATACCAAATGGGCAAAGTGTTTCAATGCTTCCCCAAAATACAGTTCAATTATTACGCTACAGAAAAATGGCCAGATAAGTATAGTAACGTAAGTAGTTTACAATTAGAGGAATTAAAATGAATTTAACACCATCCCATCACGATGCTTTTCCTAGCTTGGTTACAAGTTTTGATATTGAAGGTCATGATGACCAAGCTATGGTAATGGAGATGATTAACAAGTACAGAGACTTTGGTGATCACAAGTTAGTTCATGAAGGGCAAAGTAGTTACATCAACGGCGACGAACAATTTTTAAATGATATTCGACTAGTTAACCTTTGGAAGACTATTCAAGAATGTCTTGACCTTTATACACAAGCCAGTGGAATTGATTATTCATTAATCTCAACTAGCTGGTTCAATTCGTTATACCAAGGCGGATCAGTAGATGCTCATAGACACGAAAGAAGTATTGTTAGTGGTGCATACTATCCTTATGTAGACAATGGAAGTTCTCCGTTATTATTTGAAAATCCAATGACGCCGTATTTTATGAACCAAACAAATATTCAGGAAACTCCTTATAATAAATACGAGCTAGAATGTTTTCCTAAGACCGGACTGCTAGTATTGTTTCCTAGTTGGATGAGACATAGAGTACCTGCGAACATTACAGAAAAAAGATATACAGTTAGTTTTAATACTATTAGACGTGCTGATAGAGCAAACCTAATGAAAATTAGAGATTACAGGATTGAACCGCATGAAAGCACAGAAAGTTGATGGACCGTTTAGGAGAGCAGACTATCCTATCTTTCCTACACTAGTACAAGTTTACGATTTACAAGAAAACCCTTGTAACGAACTAATAACGAATTACATCAATTCAGCTAAAGTAACTCCTTGGCCTGTTGACATTGGTAATGGATTATCAAATAGTACTAACGAAATGAACGTACTTGACAAGTTTGCAGTTAAAGATGACATCCAATCTTGTTTAGACGAGTACTGTGACACAGTTGGACTAGGTCCAGTTGAAATTGGAAAGAGTTGGTTAAACGTACAAGAAGAGACAGGACACATTGCTTCGCACAGACACGAGTTAAGTATTATTAGCGGAGCATACTATCCATTTGCTGAACCAAACAGTTCACCATTAGTTTTTACTAGCCCAATACTAGCACCAAAGATGGCAGAAGTACACAACAAAGCAACAGAATTTACTAGTAATAATATGGAGTTTGATATTCGGACAGGTATTCTTGTATTGTTTCCAAGTTGGTTGTATCATTATACTGTTACTAACCAAAGTACAAAACGGATAACCTTAAGTTTCAATACTCACCATAAAACACTTGACAAGTAGTCAAGAATCATATATAATAGTAACATAGGACTTGGCGTCAACCCTACTAACTCTGCCGCCCATAAACTATAAAGTAAAACAGGAGAAAACATTATGGGAAAATATTTAAGTACAAAACATTACGGACACAACATTGGGTTGAGTGCTGTGTTTAGACAACCTAATGCAGATCATTCGCATTGTCATTTGCTACACGGATACAGTTTAGCATTTACATTTACATTTGGCTGTAACGAGCTTGATGAAAAGAACTGGGCTGTAGACTTTGGAGGACTTAAACCTTTGAAGGCTTGGCTAGAAGATAACTTTGATCACAAGACAGCAATTGACAAAGACGATCCATTCATGCACAAGTTTATGGAACTACAAGAACTTGGACTAGCAGAGATTGTAGTAATGGACGGAGTTGGTGCAGAGAAGTTTGCAGAACATGCGTTTAACTTTGCAGACAAACTAATACGTGAGAAAAGTAATAATCGTTGTTATTGTGTACGTGCAGAATGTGCAGAACACGGTGCTAACTCAGCAATCTACGAGGCATAAGATGAGAGAAGACTTTTGGAATGAACTTAACGAATCAAGAGAACTATTAGTTCCTAAGATGTGGAAAGGGGTATTTCCAGAAGCGGATAATATTAACTTTCATACCCTAGTAGAAATTAATCAATACAAAGCTTCAGTATCAAATAATGATCAACTTTTAAAAGGCACCGCACATATTCCTGGTGTTGAGTTTGATGCAAGAATTAAACCTTTCTATTTAGAATTTGTAGAAAAGTATAAAAGAGTTGATACTGAAACTATTTGGAATGCTAGTTTATTTTTTAGTTTGTCAGATGCTCATCATAGTGTACACATACACAGGGATTACGAAACTGTGCTATTAATACAAGGCTACGGCGAGTGTGGATACCTAACAGTAAACGAAGATGCAACTAAAAAAGAACTGTTTCATCTAAAGACAGGTGATGCTATTTTGTTTCCAAGATTGTACGGACATAAGTCTATTCCAATGGGTCCTCGAGTAACATTAAGTTTAGGTGCTAATCCTAGTAAAGCAATGACAACTGCTCCTATGATGCAAGTACCAAACAGTTCAGTTTAAGGAGAGATTAGTTTGCCTAATCACGTAGTTTGTTTAAAGCATGGTAAGAAGTATTCAGCAGAATACGTTAACGTGTTATTTAAAATGGTAAGCCGTCATCTTACTGTTCCGTTTAACTTCGTTTGCTTTACAGAAGATCCAGCAGGTCTTGACATGGGCATACAAGTTAAACCGTTACAATTAAATAGTGACATTACAGGGTGGTGGTATAAGACAATGTTCTTTAATCCCGACTTTGGATGTTACGGTACTGTATTATTTTTAGACTTAGACGTTATTGTATTTAAAAACATTGATAAACTGTTTACATACAAACCGGGAGAGTTTTGTGTAATACGAGATTTTAATCGTAGTGTACAAAGTAACTGGGAAAGAATGAACTCAAGTTGTTTTAGATTAGAAACAGGACAACACTCTCAAGTGTTTAATGAGTTTATGAAAGCACCAGGTGAGAATGCTCGTAAGTATCATGGTGATCAGGATTGGTTGTACGCTAATGTAAAATCACAATATAACTTTTGGCCAGATGAATGGATTCAAAGTTATAAATGGGAGATGCGTGGTAGACCTGAAATGAACAGGTACAATGGCAAGAGAAACTTTGTAACGCCGGGCGATCCTGTAATCAAGGCCGATACAGCTATTGCAGTATTCCATGGCGACCCTAACCCTAAAGACTGTATCGACTCTTGGTGTAAAGAGCATTGGAAATAATTATGTGGGAATATTGGTGCAAAGCTATAGGCCATAAAGCATATGATGAAAATACAAAAGCAGACACAGTTGCCATTCTTCGTAGCATTTGGGTGTTTTTGCACATTATTACTTGTCTTGCTATTATCACTAACGCAATAGCAAATCATGGATGGGGGTTAATTGGTATATGAATACAACTACTAACATATATATCGTGCATACCTTTAAAAAATTAGGGGATGGATGGAATCGTTTCCACGGAGTGTACAGTAGTAAAGAACTTGCAGACAAAGCAGGAAAAGACTATTGTGAAACATGGGGCGAAGAGGATTCGTTACATTACAACGTAACAATAAAAGCACTAGATGATATAATAAATGGTGTTCAACATTAATGGAAATGATAATGAAAAAATATATATTTGATGTAGATGGTACACTAACACCTAGTCGTGGAGTTATTGATCCACAGTTTAAAGAATTCTTTAATACATTTTGTTTAATGAATGATGTATATCTCGTTACTGGTAGTGACAAACCCAAAACTGTTGAACAAGTTGGAACAGCCATTTATAATAAATGCAAACGTGTTTACCAATGTTCAGGCAGTGATGTTTGGGAAGGTGATAATAACATACTTAAAAGCGAATGGATACTTCCTATTGAAGCAAGGCATTGGCTAGAACAAGCATTAGATGACAGTAATTTTGATATACGTACTGGCAATCATATTGAACAACGAACTGGTATGGTTAACTTTAGTATTGTAGGTCGTAATGCAAACGCAGAGCAACGTGCGGCATATGTAAAGAGTGATGTTAGTGAGCGGATTAATTTAGCTACTGCATTTAATAACTTCTTTCCAAACTTACAAGCAACTGTAGGTGGAGAAACGGGCATCGATATTGCTCCCCGTGGTGCAGATAAGTCGCAGATAATAAGAGACTTTGATCCTAAAGACGAGATACACTTTTTTGGTGATGCAATGACACTAAATGGTAATGATTATCCATTAATGAAAGTAATACTTGACAACAACCTAGGATCATGTTATACTGTTAAGAGTTGGAAACACACTAGAGATAAATTATCGTTGCTAAGGCCATTTTATGAAAAAGATAACCGGAAAGTTAGGCGTTAAATATTTAAAGTATAGTGCTATTGCTATTGGAGCAATTGGACTTAGCTACTCTGCTGGTACCTTTGTTCCTAATGCATGGACTGCAAATAACATAATCCATGAAGCAGAACAAAAAATAATTGAAGAGTGGAACGACTTTGGGTTTATTGAACCTTCAATAGAATACTCCAACAACGATCAATTTATATCCGCAGTATCACGTTGTATAGACTTTATTAACTTACACACTAAACCTGAGGAACGTATTGCAAGAGATGTTATTGTTGCAATGGCTATATTAGAAACAGGCTATGGTGAAAGTAGGTTTGCTCAAGAAGGTAATAACTTATTTGGTATAAGAACTTGGAAATCAGATGTTCCGCAATTAAAAGCAAAAGGCAATCCTAAAGCAACATGGGGTGTTAAGAAATACAAAACTAAATGTTCGTCAGTTAAAGATATGATACGGATTATTAATACACACTCTGCATATGCAGATTTTAGACTAGAACGTACTAAGCAACACGCACTAGGAATTATTGACATTGATGCACAAGTGGATCAATTACATAAATGGAGTACTAATCCAGACTACACTATGTTAGTTAAAAATAGAATTAAAACTTTACAAGGCACAAAATAATGAAACGTATAGGCTTCGCATGTAAGTACATGCACCCAGATCAAACACAGAAGAAGAAAGTACTAGAAGAAATTCAACGACCGCTAAATACTCGTAGCACAACAGTACAGTGGCTTAACAGACAAACACGTGAAGTTGCTGAAGAACGCTTGTGGGACATTATGGTACATAACATTCAATCGTACCATCAATTGATTGCATATGTAGGAAGTTTACCTAATGAATTACGAATGGTTCGACTTGGCAGTGATTGCCTTCCGGTATACACGCAACAAGATTGGTCATATTTTTGGCGTAAGCCTGATGTGGTTGCATACTGTGAAAAGTACTTCGCAATCGTCGGCGAAGCGGCAAGGGCCTACGATGTCCGACTATCGATGCACCCAGGCCAATTTACTGTACTTGCGAGCGACAACCCCGAAATAGTAGAACGGAGCATAGAAGAATTTGAATATCATACCGACATCATACGCTGGATGGGCTTCGGACGAAGCTTCCAGGACTTCAAGTGCAATGTACACATATCAGGCCGCCAAGGTCCAGCCGGCATTAAGGCCGCACTCAAGAAACTCACGCCAGAAGCAAGAAACGTCATCACAATCGAAAACGACGAGAACAAGTGGGGCATCGAACACAGCCTCGAACTTGCAGACGACCTCGCACTCGTACTCGACATACACCATCACTGGTGTCGTGAAGGAGAATACATACAACCCACCGACGATAGATTTAAACGCATAGTTGATAGTTGGCGTGGTGTGCGTCCTGCAATACATTACAGCTACAGTAGAACAGAAGAATTGCCCGAAGGCTATGCACACGATACATTACCTGATATGCCGGCACTATTAGAAGCAGGCTACAAAAAAGGTAAGCTACGTGGACACAGTGAATGGTATCCTAACAATGTTGCAAACGATTGGGCACTTAGTTTCTTACCATACACAGACATTATGTGTGAGAGCAAGTGCAAGAACCTAGCCAGCATTAAGCTATACGAGTACTTACACGATATAAATATTACACATTAACTTTAAGGAGATTAATATGTTTGATATGATAAAAGAATGGGTAACAGAACGTTTTGAAGAACGTACCTCATGGGACGGCACATTTTTAATTGCTATGGGCGTGATTGTACTAATCGCTGGTCCATTTGCAAAACTAGCGGCTTATGCGGCAATCGTATACGGTGCTTGGACTTTATTCAAATCTGAATAGTCATCTTAGAACAATGGTTGGCATTACATTTTACTAATGTCAATCATTGTATCTACCCTAACATTAAGTTTTTTGCGTTGTAACACACCAACTTTTTGTGCAAACCGTTTAGGATCACACTTTTCACATACATGTGAATAGTCGTTGTTTAACCGCTTAGGGTCGACTTGTCCTTTATCACGTGTAAATTCTTCATGGCAGTTATCACACTCAAAGAACACTAGCGTCTTTTTACGCTTGTAGGGGTGATGTCCATGCTTACCTTTACGCATATAATATTGAATTTTCTTTTCAGTTCGTAAAAACATAGTAATAGTATTTATAATCACATTCGGATTATAGACTAACTGATAAATAACAGTAGTAGGAAAAAACACAGATGTCAATTGTAAACTTAACAGAATCAGCCAAAGCACAGATGAGTGCAATGATTGAAGAACACCAAAAGCCAGCAGTAAGGCTTTCTTTACAGGGTGGAGGGTGTGCAGGGTTTAAATACAATTGGACAATGGCAGACGAAATCAACTCAGAGGATGAAGTAGTGGATTTTAATACAGGAAAATTTGTAGTAGATCCGTCAAGCGTGATGTATTTACTAGGTAGTACAGTTGACTACAAGAAAGAAATGTTTGGGTCGTTCTTCGATGTTTCAAACCCATCAAGTACTTCAAGTTGTGGTTGCGGCGAATCAATAGGATTTTAGGGAAAATAAATGTCAAAATTAAATATTAATATTGGTACAGAAGGTAATGATAATACTGGCGATAGTATTAGAGAAGCCTTTAGAAAAGCCAATGAAAACTTTACAGAACTATATGCTATCTTTGGTATCGGTGGCCAAATTAGTTTTACAAGTTTAAGTGATGTCCCTGACACGCTAACTGCATATACAATTCCACAAGCAAACGCCGCTGGTACAGCAGTTGACTTTAAGACACTAGTTGGTGGAACTGGTATGAGTATTAACTCAACTAGTCCAAATCAAATTGTTATTAGTAATACAAGTTCAGTTGTTAGTACAGATGGGCAACCAAGTTTAGGTGGTCCACTTAATGCGGCTAACCAAGCTATTGCTAACGCACCTGTGTCGCAGAGTGCAGTTAATGCACTAAACTCAACACACGGTACTAGCTTTAGTATTGATGACTTACTAGTTAACAAAGGTTATGCTGACGGACGTTATTTGCGTTCAACAGGTTCACCAGGTGGTGATGGTCAAATTAGAGTACGTAACGAGCCAATTGATGCTTCTGCATATAGTTTTACAATTTCAGAATTTTCAAGCGGTAATGTTGTTGTAGGTGCCGGACACGGATTTAGTACTACAGCAAATGGTATTAGTTACAAATATAATTCAACAGGTGCAGATGCAACAGGGCTAGTTAGTGCCTCAACATATTTCCTGCGTTATGTAAGTGCTACAGAATTAAGTGTTCACACAACACTAGCAGAAGCACAGAATGATGATAATTTATCAAGAGTAAAAATTAGTATTACAACTGGATCAGGTACTGGTACACAAACCATGCTTGATGCAGAGTACGATTCAACCTTACCAGGTAATTGGATTAGTACTGAAGCGTTACCACGTAAGAGTATTGTTCGTCGTGAAGGCGATAGTATGACTGGTGCGTTGTATCTAGATGACCACCCAGGATCATTTGCAGGTGCAGGCACACCAAATGGTATAACAGACAAACAAGCAGTTACAAAATACTACGTAGACAACCAAGCATACCCTTCTAAGACAAACATATTTGTTAGTACCAAAGGTGACGATACAATGGCTAACGTTCCAGTTGGCAGTGAAGGTCGTTCATGGAACTACTCATACGCAAGTGTAGCGGCGGCCGCGGCTAAAGCAGAAGAAGTTATTACAACTAGTCCAATTACAGTTGGACCATATTCACAAAGAATTACATATGCTTCAGGAGCACAGAATTCAACAGTTGCTTCAACAGGCGTTACAAGCAGTAGTGGTTACGAAGAAGTTAAAATTCTTACAGATGCTAACTTACGATTCATTAGAGAAGAAACTATTGCATACTTGAACGTAACTTATCCAACTTACTTGTTTGACAGAGCTCAGTGTAGAAACGATTTAGGTTTAATTGCAAATGGTATTATACTAGACATACTAGATGGCACATTTGCAAACTATCACAGTAGAAATGCTGGCCTAAGATACTACAGTAGTGCAAGTGGTCAGATTGCTAGACGTACCCAATTAACAGAAACAATGGCAAGTCTTAACTTTGCCAAAGCTCTACATGCTAAAACTATTACTAACACAGTAGAAACAACATTATACCAAGGTAAGTTTGCTGTAAGACCAGGATTTAGTCTAAACACTTTATCAATAAACACAGGTAGTAATGAGTATGCTCACACTTATATAAGTGGTGGTACAGTTACATTCAATGGTATCACACATAACGTTTCAACTGCAACTTACAATAATACTAATGGTATTGTTACTGTTACAACTGCAACTAACCATGGTGCAGTAACAGGCGATATTGTTACAGTAGCAAATATTCTTTGGAACTGTTCATTAGGTGACAAAATATATCCAGAGATTGCTGTACAAACAACAGATGCAACACAAGTTGTTGATCTAGTAGGCCAAAACGCAGTTGCAAATAAATGGGAAATCATTAAAACAATTATAACTGGTCCAACGATAGCAAGTGCTCCGCAACTAATTGAAGGCAGTACTTGGACTATTACAATTACTAATGGTGGTCAAGGATATGTTGATCAAAATCTTGTATCAAACCAAGACCTAGTTCCAGGTAAAATTATAAAAGGTAGAACTTCAGGCTTTGTTGCTAGAATTGTAACAACGTCAAGAGGTGCATCAGTTGATACACTTCAAGTAGAATTATTAGAACCTATTACTCCAGCACTTTATGAAGAAATGGATTACGGTAATGCGTTCTCAGCTAAGGATATTAGTATCCATGTTGAAACAGGAACATATTACGAGCAATTACCAATTAAGGTTCCTGCAGGAGTTTCAATTAAAGGTGATGAGTTTAGACGTGTTCATGTTGTTCCAAAGCCTGGTGTAAGTACATCTGTTTGGAAGGACTACTACTTTTACAGAGAGCCTACGTTTGATGGCATTGCACTAAAAACAGAATACTATCCAAACGCTACTACCTTATTAAGTGCTAACAAAGAATTCCTTAAAGACGAAGTAGTAGCATGGATCAATGCACAGGTTGTAATTGGTACTGGTATTTGGTCCGGCTTTACATACGATCAGCAAAAGTGTGAAAGAGATGCTGGCATTATCATTGACGGATTACTTTATGACCTTAAATGGGGTGGTAACGAAAAAACACACTTTAATGCATCAAGATATTACGAAGGTGTTGTTAGTTTAGTAGCTGGACAAGAAGCACAAACTACAGCGGCAATGGTTCAGTTAAAAGCAATCATTCAAAGTTACATTTTCAATAATGCAACATATACTCCATTACAAAGTCCTGTAAGAACTTCACAAACTATAGATTCAACAACAGGCGAAGCGGCGGCAAGTACACAAGTTGGTTCATTGATTGATATGGTTGGTAACGTTATTACTAACGGACTTGCTGTATTACCAGCACTTGACTCGGCAAGCTATGGTTATCATTACTTAACAGATCATACTAACGCATCAAGTACTGCTAAAGAAAACAAAGACATGGACGTTTTCTTAATGAACGATGCAACTATTATTCGTAACTTGAGTGTACGAGGACATGGTGGATTTATGTGTGTGCTAGATCCAGAAGGTGTTGTGCTTACTAAGTCACCATACATTCAAACAGGATCAAGTTTCTCACAGAGCATTAATAAAAAAGCGTTTAGAGGCGGTATGTTTATTGACGGATTTGTTGGTAACATGCGAACTGTTGTAAACTCAAAGTCAGATAACTTTACACTAAACGTACAAAGTGCGGCAGGTGAAGGTTTAAGACTTAAACGTCCACAAGTACCAAGTCCATTTTATATTAACGGCAAACGCTATCAAGTAAATGCTGTTAACAGTTATGACCAAGGTGCAGGTACTGCGATACTTATATTAGATCCAAGCTCAAATGATAACGCTGGATTTACACAACCAATGCCAACTAACATTGTATTACAGACAGCTGGTAATAGATCAATGTTGGCAAATGACTTTACACAGATTAACGATTTAGGTTATGGTACTGTTGCTGTTAACACAGGACTATCAGAACTTGTTTCACAGTTTACATATTACTGTCAAGCGGCATACTATGCAGGCGCTGGTTCTGAAATTAGATCACTTAACGGTTCTAACGCATACGGTGAGTATGGACTAGTAGCTACAGGTAGTGATCCAAACGAAGTTCCAGATATTATTACAACAACGAATAACTTTACTGGATCGTTTAAAATCTTTGATGACGGGGCAGACAACGATCATATTTTAAATCAGTTGTCTATAACTGCATATGATTTTGATAGTGTTCCAAGAACTAACTCAGAGATTGAAATTGATCACGGTGGGTCATTAGGAACTACTAGATACGAAATTACAACTGTTCAATTAGTGACAGGACATACACCTCCAACTAATGGTGTACGTAGTAACATAGTTTACAAATTAAACATGGCAACAACTGGTGCTAACCAAACTAGTACAACAGGAATTAAGGCAGTACTAGCAAATGAAGACATTGGTACTATTAGAGTTGGACAAACAATTGAACTATCAGGTGTTGATGTTGCAACTACAAGACCAAGTAGTGCATTAATATTTGACCAAGAGCCAAGTACGATTTATAGAGTTATTAGTTTTAATACAACTAACGCATTAGGTGTTGCTCTACCAAGTGGTACACAGCAAGTAAGGCTTGATAGTACATACGAATATATTAAACTTGTTGTAGATGATACAAACTCACAGTTAACTACATTCGCAGGCACTGGTACTACAATGGGTGCTACAGCAGGTGACGTAGTTATTGCTATTGTTAGTATACTAAGTCAGAAAACATTAGACCAACTTAACTCAGGCGATATGATCTTTACCTGGAATGGTAAGACTCATACTGTTGTAAACTACACGCAAAGAACTGGATTTGGTACTATTGCTTTACAAGACTTAGCAGGAACAGATGTTAACCTTCCAGCAAGTGCTACAGGTCTTGTAAGCACAGTTTACAATGCAACTAACACAGTTACACTTAGAGGTGGACTACAAGATGCTGAAGGTGGTAACGTTACTGTTAACATTTCAACTTGTAGAGCAACAGGACATGACTTCTTAGACATTGGTACAGGTAGCTTTAATAAAAGTAACTACCCTAATGTTGCATTAGGTGCTCCAGCACAGCCTAAAGACACAGCAAGACAAGTTGACGAGCGAGATAAAGGTAGAGTATTCTATGTAAGTACAGACCAAGACGGTTTCTTCCGTGTAGGTAAGTTCTTTACAGTTGACCAAGGTACAGGTACAGTTACATTTAGTGCTTCAATTGCATTAAGTAACTTGGACGGTATTGGATTTAAACGTGGTGTTGTTGTAGCAGAATTTAGTGCTGATGACGGCATGACAGATAACTCCACTGATACTGTTCCAGTTGAATCAGCAGTACGTGGTTACGTTGCAAGACGCTTAGGTTGGGACCACGGTGGTAACCCATACGCTAACATTATTGGCCCAGGTGCATTAGCAAGAGATGGTACAACATCGTTAACAGGTACTATCAACGCAGGCGGATTTACATTTACAAACCTAAGTGATCCATCAAGTGCTCAAGAAGCGGCAACTAAGAGTTATGTTGACGGACTAATTGATGCAGGTGATACATTACCTGAAATGATCGATATTGAAACTAACGGACTAGCTGGCAATCAACTTATTGCTACAACTGGTAAGTTTAGAGTTTACACAGTTCCAGCAAGTGGCGGTAACTTTGTTAATGGTGATACTATTACAGGTAACGGCTCAAGTGCAACAGGTACTATTGTAGATATTCAAAACGTTACACGAGCAGGCGTAGCAGAAAACTTAATTACATACACAGCAGTTACAGGAACAATTCTAAATTCAGATATTGTTGAAACAAGTGGCGGTGTGTCAGCACAAATTACAACAGGTCCAATAGTTGAATTTGCAAACACAGTTGAACTAGCAAGTTCAGATATTAATATTGTTGTTGCTAGAGATGCAAGTGGTGCAACTATTGACTTTAGGCTTAGAGCTGATAGTATTATTAATGCTGATGTAAATGCAAGTGCAGGTATACAGCAAAGTAAACTAGCATTAAATGCTGGAAGTACAAGAGCTAACGCAACTGGTATTACACAAAACGATTTAGGTGTTGCTAGTTTTGATAGTGCTATATTTACAGCAGACAGTGGTTGGCTTACTATTGATAATGGTGCATTAGACTACAGAAAAATTATTAACATTGCAGACGGAACTGTACTAGGTAGAGCGGCAGGTGATTCAAGTAACGGTGACGTTGCTGAAGTATCATTTGCAACTATTGTTAGTGAAGGTGGTGGTGTACAAGAAACTGTTAGTACAACAGGTGCGGCAAACGCTCTTGTTAAAACAGATGGTTCAGGTGTAGCAACAGTACAAGGACTAAAAGTAGACAGTTACTTAGTAATGGATACTAGTGGTACTGAACTACAGTTATCAACACCAGGTGGTGCATTGTTTATGTCATCGGCTGGAACAGTAACACCAACAGTTGAAATTCCAGGAAGTGTTAACATTGGTAGCACAGGAATTACACAAGGATACTTCCAAACTAACTCAGCACTAGCAGGCGAGATGAGACTTGCAGTTGATTGGATACACAGTAGCTTTATTGAAGCACCAGGTGAACTTGATGCTAACTCAACAGGTATTGGTATTGGTGCTAACACAGGTTATAGTAGTGCAGGTCAACTTGCATTAATTAGTGATGGTGCTGTTGTTATTAAAACAACTTCAACAGGGTTTGAACCAGGGATACATGATACATATAACATTGGTACAAGTTCAGCTAGATATAATACAATTTATGGTACTGTTATTAATGGTGTATCAACTAGTTCAAGATATGCTGACTTAGCAGAGAATTACTTAGCTGACGCAGACTACGAAATTGGTACTCTATTAGTATTTGGTGGTAATGAAGAAGTTACACAAAGTACAATAAAGAACGATCATAGAGTTGCTGGTGTTGTTTCAGAGAAACCAGGTTACTTAATGAACAGTGAACTAGCAGGTGATCATGTAGTTGCTATTGCACTACAAGGCAGAGTTCCAGTTAAAGTACTTGGTGCAGTAAAAGCAGGTGACTTAATTATTGCATCTAACGTTGCTGGATATGGCCAAGCAACTGAAGATCCAAAAGCAGGGGCTATAATTGGTAAAGCAATTAAAGGTAAAGAGGACCCCGAACGCGGCATCATTGAAGTAGTGGTGGGGAGAGTATAATGGCACAGCAAAATATAAACATTGGGTCAAGTGCAAACAAGGGTGATGGCGATCCAATTAGAATTGCATTTACAAAAGTTAATGCAAACTTTACAGAATTATATGCAAAAGTTGTTGTACTTGAAGGCGGTGGCATTGCTGTTGCACAAGATATACAAGGTGATATTTTTGCACAAGATAGTTCATTAGGATATAGTTCAGCTACTAATACACACTACGGATCATTTGTAGGTGCATTAGACGGTGATGTAACAGGTAGCGTATTTGCAGATAACTCAACACTATTAGTAGACGGAGTTGCAGGGAATATTCCATGGGCTGTTATTAACGGCACTCCAACAACACTAGCTGGGTATGGAATTACAGATGCGGCAACTTCTGCACAAGGTACTTTAGCGGCAAGTGCATTACAAGCAGAAACTATTACACTAACTACATTAAAATCAGAGGTAGCGGCAAGTGCAGACTTTGCTGACTTCCAAACTAGAATAGCGGCATTATAAATATGATGAGTATAGGAAAACAAAATGGCAAATAGAATACCACTTATAGTTGATACTATAGATGACAACAAAATCAAAGAATTACCAGCTGGTGATAATTTAGATTTAGGTAATGCTGGGCTTACTAATGTTGGCCTTATTAATGCTACTGACGTTAAAATTAACGGAGTATCATTTAATAATCCTTTTAGTGGTAGCTACAACGACCTAAGTAACAAACCAATTATTCCTGTTGTTCCAAGTGCAGTAAGTGTATTTGCAAACGATGCAGGATACTTAGTGTTTGGCACTACTAGTGATACTATTCCAGAAGGTACTAGTAACTTATACTATTCAACTGCAAGAGTTGATTCTCGTATACAAAGTTCTAACTTATCAAGTTTAAATAATGTTGATGCAATTACTGCAAGTGACGATGGTAAGGTTATGTTTTATAACCATGAAACCCAAACATTTAAATTTACAAATGTTGTTACTGAATCAGATAGCTTATCAACAATCTTAGCTAGAGGTAATACTACTACATCAGATATTATTACAACTGGTAAAGTTTATTTTGCAAACGTATGGGCTGACATTGATGATTTACCAAGTGCAAGTACATACCATGGTATGTTTGTACATGTTCACAACACCGGCAAGGCTTACTATGCACACGCAGGACAATGGAAAGCATTACAAAACGAAGGTGAAAACTTTAGTAGTTTCAGTGTTGGAGCAGATGACTCAACACTAAGAACTATTAGTAACGGAGAATCATTTAAAATTTCCGGTGGTACTGGTATTAGTACAACAAGTACAGCTGAAGGTGATATTTCAATTGGCTTAGGAAATTTAACAGACTTAGCAAACGTTAATGCGGCGGCTCCAGCAGATGGACAAGCACTAGTTTGGAGTAACAGTAATACAAGATGGGAACCAGGCACAGTAGCAGGTGGCATATCTGAAATTGGTGACTTAACTGATGTTGATGTAACAGTAGTTACACCTGTAGACAATTATGTACTAAGTTGGGATAACGGAAATGGTTATTGGCGTCCTAGAGCATTAAATAATATTGATGCGGCAACAGTTACTACTCAATTAGATAATACAGCGGCAAGTCATTATATTCCTTTTGTAGCGGCAGGGTCAGGTAATGCTCAATTATTAAAAACTGATGCAGGTGTTACTTACAATCCAAATACTAATGTTATTACACTTAATACTGTTGTTACTACTAGTAGTATGCAAACTCTTAACATGGCTATCACAGGCAATGTTACAGGTTCAAGTAGCGAAGTAGCGTTTAGTGATGCTGTTAGAGCAAGTAGTGGTGCTGAAGTAAGATTTTACGATACAGCCAACGTTAAGTATGTAGCATTTAAAGGACCATCAGCACTAACAACAAACACATCATTTGAATTACCAGACGGCGATGGTACTAATGGACAAATTTTAAGAACAGATGGCTCAGGAGTATTAAGTTGGGTATCTAATAATGCAGGCGGAAATGCGTTTAGTACAATTATTGTATCAGGACAAAACAACGTTGTTGCTGATACTCAAAGCGATACGCTAACACTTGTAGCAGGTACTAACGTAACTATTACAACCAATGATGCCACAGACGCAATTACTATTAACGCATCAGGCGGTGGTGGAGGAGGAACTCCAGGTGGTAGTGATACACAGGTTCAGTTTAACGACTCAAGTACATTTGGTGGTGATGCAGGATTAGTTTATAACAAGACAACTGATACACTAACTGGTGTTAACATTGTAGCAAGTGGAACAGTTACAGCAGAAACAGTACAGTCAAGTGGAACAGGTATTCCAACAATAACAAGTGCGAGTAATATCATACTTGATGCGGCTAATGCTGTTGTATTACAAAAAACTTTACTAAGATTAGGATCATTTGATGACAACGGTATGGATTTACTAGTTGGTCAAGCAGGTGATGTAGTTTATAACTCATCAGCTAAACAAATGCAGTTCTGGGACGGATACGCATGGCAAGCGTCAAGTGATAACTTTACATTTAGCGTAGGTGCTGATGACTCAACATTAAGATCTGTAGCAAAAGACGAAAGCATTAAATTTATTGGCGGAACAAATGTTACAACATCAAGTGATGCTGAAGGTAACATAACAATTAATGCAAGTAGTGCAAGTTATGCAAACAGTGATGTTGACACACACTTAAACCAAAGTAATCCAACAAGTGGTTACGTTCTTTCTTGGAATGGCTCAGACTATGCTTGGGTAGATAACGCTCAGTCTGTAAGTGTTGCTCTTAACGATATTTCAAACGTAACAGCACCAAGTCCAAGTACTAATGATTACTTAAAATGGAATGGAAGTGCATGGGTTAACGATGCTGTTTCAGGAATTAGTATTAGTTCTCCTACAGAAGGACAAATGATTTGGTACAACGGAAGTGCTTGGGCAGAAACAGCAGGACCAGTTATTCATTATACTGTAACATCAAGTGGATCTAGTGCATATAGATTTGCAGGACCAGGTGTTACTGGTACTACTGATAATCCAACATTCTACTTGTACAAAGGATTTACTTACATATTTAAAAATACTACTGGATCATCACATCCATTTGCATTTAGAGCTTCAAACGGAGGTTCAGCATTTAGTGAAGGTATTACAGGAGCACAAAATGGAACACAGACCTTTACTGTACCACATGATATTACTGATACTAACATAGTTTATCAATGTACAATACACAGCGGTATGGTTGGTAACATTGTTATTGTTTAAAGGAACATAAGGTATGGCTGAAAAAGAATATATTGTTTCACTACACAAAGGTGCTGATAAAAATTTAATATTATCAGACCTTAATAGAGATACATCATTAGATGACGGAATTGATAGTAGTGTTGTTCCTGATAGAACAGTTAGCATTATAAACACAAGACCTGCAAGTAAAAGAATGTTTCACGTTTCTCTTACAGAAGAAGAAGCTATAGCATTAGAAAATCACCCAAACGTAGGAGGCCTCAATACACCACTTGAATGGGATGATGAATGGCTAGACTATGAGCAAGAAGAAAATTGGACTAGAGATAACTCTAGTACTATAAGAGGTAATTGGGGATTACGTAGACACATACAAGAATCTAACCTATGGGGTACAGGTTCTCAAAATGTTGACCCAGGTGGAGTTTATCCGTATCATTTAGATGGTACCGGAGTTGACTACATACACCAAGAAAGTAAATTTAGATTTGATCACGAACAATGGCAAGATAGAGATGGCAATAGTCGTTTAGTACCATTCCAGTGGAACACACTTTCAGGCATGAGCAGTATTCCTACAATAGATTATACTAACACATCAGGTTCAAGTTACCATGCAACTCATTGTGCAGGTATTGCTGTTGGTAAAGATTATGGCTGGGGTAAGAATGTAAACGTTTATTGCTTACCTATGGACATTGTAAGTAGTAGTTTATGGTTTGATGCTATTAAAGAATTTCACAGAACAAAGGAAACAGATCCTGTAACAGGAGTTAAGCGACCAACAGTAGTAGGTGCAAGTTGGGGATATAAAGCATACTTTACAAGTATGACAGCTATAAATTTTAGAGGTACTGACGTTGGTACTGTTAAAAATAACCAATACGGAATGATTGGCGATAGCAGTAATAGATTTAATGCCAACTTGTATAACCTAAATGCAGAAGTTGAAGAAATGCAAGACGACGGTGTACACTATATTAAGAGCGCCGGCAACCAAGGACAAAAACTTTGTTACTCAGGTGACATAGATTATAACAACTATATTCTACGTAGCGTAGCAACTGGTGGCGTTGGGTCAGGAAACCCTGTGTACTATAACAGAGGAGCAGGTAACATTGGTCCAGATACTATTGTTGTAGGTAATATTGATAGTGCATTATATTCAAGTTCAGAAGCATGTCAGGCTGGTAGTGACAAAGGTCCTAGGGTTGATGTATATGCGGCAGGCACAGATATTATTAGTGCTACAAATTCAAGTTCAACAGCAGTAGCAAACTATACTGGAACAAGTATGTCAACACCACAAGTGTCAGGCATGAGTTGTTTAGTGCTACAACTTAATCCAGGTTGGTCTCCAGCACAACTACGCAAGTGGTGGCAAGACACTTCAGTCAAAGGATTATTATTTCAAGGATCAGTAGACGAAAATACTCCATCAACATTCTTTGCCAATAGTAGAAATTTAATGAGTCCAGATGCAACATCAAACAGAATTGCGTCATTTGGATTTGCGGCGGCATATGGCTTAGATGTTAAGTTAAATAATACTGGACAAGTTGCAGGGCCGTTAGTTAGTGATGCTAGTAACGGAGCAGTATTTGATAGAAGTTTAACTGTAAACGGATTAAAACTAGTATCCGCAGGAGCAGTTGGTGGTGCTACAACAGTACCAGATGAATGGGTTAAGAAAACAGCAAAAACTATGCAACTTATAACTAACCCCGGTGGAGAAGGTATTGTACCTGAACTCCAAGATAAATTAATTGCAACACTTCAAGGTGATCCAGGAACTTTTCATGCAGGACTTCCGGCGGCACAGCGTATTGCATACGGTGGTGAATCAAGTTATTCACCTAACTGGTTATTAGATGCAGGCATTCCAAGTTATACAGGATATCAAGCATTTTTAGATTCGCATCTTGTAAATGACATGGTGTTCTATCACAATACACCAGGGGACCTTAATCCATCAACTAGTGATAGAGACATTGAAGAAGTGTTTGAACACATATTTCATACAGTTCATACGTTTGGTATACCTGGAGTAGTTCCAGGTAGCGAAGATGAAGTTGTAATGGGAGTTCAAGCAAGAGTAGACTTTGATTCAGGGTTTGATTGGACAGGACAAGAATTGCACCTTGCTATGAAAGAAGCAATTAATGCAGGACTTTATGACCCAAGTGGATACTCAACACTATACGACACTAATGCTGAGGCGGCAGAACTTGTATATAAAGAATATACTTATTTGGTTAACTGGTCAATGTGGGATATGAGCGAGTTTTGGGACGGTGGAAGTCTTAGTCCGGAGTGGAGCGACACATTAAAAACACCAGCAGGTATGTTAGCTAATAACCCATTAGGTTATGCGTTGTTTAACAAATACTTTGCACCAGTTTTAAGTAAGCCAAGATTTGAGACAATGAGAGCTATCTTCTTAGATGTCGACTTAGGAGTATCAGGATACACCCCAAATATTAATAGCGGATTTAATATAGTTTAGGAAACATTATGGCTGAATATATAGTAGTTACACAAAAAGGTATAGATGTTGCAAACGTAGATTATGATCTGCAACGAGATACATCATTAGATGACGGTGTAGACAACAGCGTTGTTCCAGGTAGAAGTGTAGACGTTGTTGATGCTCGCCCTGCAAATAATAGGATGACGCATTACGATCTTACAGACGAAGAAGCGTCTGCATTATCAAATGATGCAAGAGTATTAATAGTTGAACAAAAACCTGACCAAGACACTATTGAATTATTTGGTACACAGACAGCTGATTTTCAAAGAAGTAGTACTAACGGCGCAGACGATGTAAATTGGGGAACATACAGACATACACAATATCCTTATACATATACTTCTGCTAACTCTAACAGTCAAGACTACAATTATACATTAGACGGAACAGGTGTTGACCTTGTTGTTCAAGATGACGGAGTACAAGTTGACCATCCTGAATGGGAAGATGCTAACGGTGTAAGTAGATTTCAACAAATTGATTGGTATGCGGTAACAGGACTATCTGGTACAATGCCTGCTAGTCATTATCTTAATACAACAGGAGATTCAAATGCCGCAGGTGCTCATGGTAGTCATTGTGCAGGTATTGCCGCAGGTAAAACATACGGTTGGGCAAAGAACGCTAAAATATATTCTCTAAGAATATTTGGTGGTTCTGGTCATGCTATTGGCAACGATAGATATGATCTTATTAGATTATTCCATGAACAAAAACCAGTTGATCCTGATACAGGATTTAAACGTCCAACTATTGTAAATCAAAGTTGGGGATATAGTTGGTACTATAAAAACTCAGCATTTGGATCTACACAAATACAAACTCTTTTTTACAGAGGTGTAAATCAAGGTGTTGCGGCACAGGCTTGGACTAGTGGAGTATTTGCTCAATATGGTGCTGTAACAAGTAAACACCCTATGTCATATACTGTTGCAGATGTTGAACAAGAACAACTAACAGACTCAGGTGTAATTTGTGTTAAAGCCGCAGGCAACAGTTATCATCCATGTGCAGGTAGTGACACTGGACAAAAAGGTGACACGATTTATAATAGTTATTATACCCTACCAGAAACATGGGCAGGATATATTACTGCTGGTAATCCAATCTTTTACAATAGACCAAGTAGCCCACACAGCCTTGACACACTTTGGGTAGCAAATATAAGCCAAGATCAATATGGGTCAGAAGAATATCTTAGACAGGATAGTGAACGTGGTGCTAGAATTGATATTAGTGCCGCTGGGTCACAAATTACAAGTGCTACTAGTAGTGCTTCTGTGTATGGTACTAAACAAAATTATCCACCTAACACATCATATTCTATTGCTAGAATTAGTGGAACATCAATGGCGGCTCCGCAGATAACAGGCATGGGTGCGTTATGGTTACAAGCTAATCCAGGTGGAACTGCACAAGAACTTAAAGAGTTTCTAAGTTTAAACGCTAAAGACGCATTATATAACAGTGGTAATGCAGATAGCTTTAATGCTAGTAATTCAATACCAAGACTGTACGGAGCACCAAATAAGATAGCTTATTGGCCGTGGAATAGTCCTAACCCTATCAAGTACAAAGGTACTAGCGGTAGCGGTCAAGGATAAATACAACTACAGAAGAGAGAGAATATGGCTTTACAAAATATAAACATTGGTGCATTAGCAAACGACGGAACAGGTGACGATTTACGTGAAGCGTTTATCAAGGTAAATCAGAACTTTGATGACTTAGATTTACGATCTCCTGAAAGCACAACTGTCGCCAACATGGGTAACGTAGGTGAAGGAATATTTTCACAAAAAGTTGGATCAGAAATTCAACTTAAAAAACTCGTACAAGGTTCTAATGTAACACTAACAAGTACTCCACAAGGGATTACAGTTAATGCTACAGGCGGATTACAACAACTAACAGTAGTTTCAGACTCTGGAAGTATAGTACTTGCAGACGGTCAATCAATTAGTATTAGCGGCGGTAGCGGAGTAACTACTTCAACATCAGGTAACGTTTTAACTATTAATTCAACCGCAGAAATTGTTACAGATACATCACCAAGTTTAGGTGGAAACTTAGACGCGGCAGGGTATAATGTAACTAACGGTGGAACTATTACAGCAAGTGAATTTAGTGGCCCTGTTACAGGTAATATTAGCGGACTAATATACGGTATTGATATTAGAAGTATTGAGCCAAATACAGCAGGATTTGACTTTGGAACGCTAAGTAATGATGTAAGAGGTTTTAGTGACTGGCTACTTTATGAAACAGACATTGACTTTGGACTAACGCTAACACCAGATGTTAGAAACTTTGACGCAGGGGTATTAAGCTAATATGGCAACATTAACAATTGAATCAAATGGGTTACCAAACCCAGCACAATTTGGTAAAGCATTTGGAAACAATGCATTTGCACCTAGTGCAAATACAGCTACATCGCAATCATATAATTATTCATTTACCTTTAGGGGTGGAGAGAATACAACTAACGCACAGCTAACGACTCCACTATCACCATTAGGCATTATGACTAACGGTGTTGTGTTTTATAGTCCGTCAAGTGGCGTTGGCGTTGTTCCTCCAGCACTTGATGCTGTAGCAGATGCTCCAGGTACAGGCTTTGAATATAACGCAGTTCAGTATAGATCAAACTATGGTGGAGATGACGCAGGTGGTTGGCCAGAAAGTAACGGACAGTATCATTACATGTCATCGTTGTTTTTGTTTTTACCAACAGGTACAGCAGAAGCATCAGCGGCATGGAACACAAACATGATTACTGTAGATGCTAGTCCAACTCCAGCATACTATAATGGTTCAAACTTCAGTGGCGATTTATTTAGACACGCAGATGGACATAGTAAAATTGTAGGTTACGCTTTTGATGGTTATCCTATTTACGGACCTTATGCATATTCAGACTTTAATGATCCAGCTTCAGTAGTAACTAGAATGACTAGTTCATATCAGTTATACAGTAGTGAAAGACCAGGACGTGGGTTTTTATATTCTGAAAAAACAGCAGGGAAGTTTATTAACGATCACGAATACCAAGTTGGTACAGGTACACTAGATGAGTACAATGGTAGATTTGCAAAAACTCCAGAATATCCACTTGGAACATATGCATATCATTTAAGCGTAGATGCAAGTTTACAGCCTGTTTATCCTTACATTGTAGGTCCTAGCACCAAACAACAACGTGCATTCTAATAGTAGCGTATCCGATAAATACTAATAAGTTAAAGGATATGCACAATGGCAGTACCAAATTGGACTCAAAAATCAGACTATAATCTAGCAACTCTCCAAGAAAGAGTTACTACTTCTGTATCTTTACCACTTGATCCTACTGTTGCAGGCGGCAGTGGGTTTAATCCAAGTAATAGTTCTCTAAGTTATCCAGCACAGTCAGCATTAGGAAATGCTACAACGATTGATATTAGTATTGATCATGTTGATACTTATGGAGCTCCACAAACTACAGTATACTCTACCCCAGCAATACGTGTTCCAACTATACCTAGTTTAGCAAATAAACTAATTCCTGTTGTTATCATTATACACCCTCAGGGCAGTACTGGTGCTAACATGGTCAACGATTGGCAAAACTATTTAGGCGATCATATTATTGTTGCGCCAACTAAGCCCGGAACTGAATGGAATGTAATTGATGAAGACACTAACAAATCTCCAGATATTGGAATGTTGCGACAACTTATTACAAGACTTAAAGGTTATTCAAATGTTGATGCGAGAAGAATTAAGTTTCTCGGTATTAACAACGGTGGACTACTGGTTAACAGGGCCATAGTAGAAATTGACGATGTTGGTATTAAAGAATACGCTACTATTAATGCTCCATTATTTGACCCTATGTTTAGAAACGGAACTTTCTATTTTCCATCATCAGAAGCAATAACAGGTAATGATGCAACAAACTATAATACAAATAGTGCTGTTAAACAAGGTAAAAGAATATTAACAATACAAAGTACTGATAGTGACACAAACGTTGCTACAACGAACGATATGATGCCCTACGTTGGAGGTTATGTAGACCCTAACAACAACATAGCACCAAACTATTCAACAACACCTGTTACGTGGCTTGGCGCACAAGAAACAGCATATCAGTGGGCAAAGTCACAAGGATATATTGGCGGTGTTATACCAGATGCTGGTGGAACATTTTACGGACAATATAACACATATTATTATTCATACTTGTCAGGACAAGTATTACACTACAAAACAAGTGGTGGTGCAGACTATATAACTACTGAACTTTGGTTTAGAGAAATTGTAAGAAGTTACTTTACATATACAGAATCGATACTAAGTGATGTTTATCTAGCAAATGGTTCTACTACTAGCATCAGTTTAAACACAGATGTTATCACTTTAATCAGCGGAGAACTTCCGCCAGGAATGAGATTAAAAGAAGGCAAGATTGTTGGTACGCCTTTTGAAGTATCAAGAGATACAGAATTTAAGTTTGTGCTAAGAGCAACAAACGATGACGGTGTAAGAGATAGAACGTTTAAAATAACCGTACAAGGTCCTGATGATCCTGTTTGGTCTACTAACGCTGGACTACTTCCACTAGGAAGTGGATCTGCTACATTTATTTTAGACAGTAGTATTGTTGACTTCCAACTAGAAGCAATTGATGCTGACTTACCAACAGGGCAAACACTAGAATATTACATTGGTGACGATGATGGAACATTACCTCCTGGACTACAGCTAACAACAGATGGAAGATTAGTTGGTATTGTTGATCCTATCCTAGCAATTGATAAAAATGCAGGTAATGGATTTTATGATTCGGGACAGTTTGACAGTTATGCGTTTGACTTTGGATTACGTAGTGCTAATGGCTTTGAAAGTTATTACTACGATACTAAAGGATACGATGATGCTATCCAAACACAAAGTAGAAAAAAATTAAATCGCAGATATGCATTTGATGTTAGCGTAAGTGACGGCGACACGATTATTAAAAGATCGTTTGAAATATTTCTTGTAGGCGATGACTTCCTACGTGCGGATAACACAGTACTACAAGTTGCAAGTGGAGTGTTCAAAGCAGATAACACTTACCTAAGAACTCCTGTTTGGTTAACTCCTGCAGACTTAGGATACAAACGTGCAAACAATTATGTAACTATATTTTTAGATGTATTTGATCCGCAGGCTACATTAGGTGAGTTAACTTACGTACTGTTAGCAACTAACCCAGATAATTCTGCAAGTACTATACCACCAGGAATGGTACTAGATCAAACTACTGGAGAGATTGCCGGGCGTGTTCCTTATCAACCAGCAGTAACAAAAGAATATCAATTTACAATCAATGCACAAAGATTTACTAGCATTGGTCAAGAACTAATTGCTGAAAAGAAAAAAACATTTACAGTTAAGATCTTAGGCGAAGTTGAAAGTACAATTAAATGGACAACACTTGCTGACCTAGGAGCAATTAAAGCAAACTTTGTTAGTACGTTTTTTGTAAAAGCGTTAACAAGTGTTACTGATAGCTCATTACTATACACATTAAATAGTGGTAGATTGCCGCCAGGATTAAAATTAAACTTTGATGGTGAAATTACTGGTAAAGTTGTACAGTTTGCTACAGCTACTAACGATGGTCTTTCAACTATTGATAATAACAAGTTTACACTAGACGGTGGTACTACTACTATTGATCGTAAGTTTATCTTTACTGTACAAGCTAGAGACCGTTTTGGATTTAGTTCAACAATTAGAACATTTAATATTATTGTAAGAGATCCTGACAACCTAACATACAGTAACTTATATGTTAAGCCTTTGTTTAAAGAAACACAAAGACAAATATATAAAAACTTTATAGGCGATAGTAATATCTTTACGCCAAACAGTATTTACAGACCCAACGATGATCAGTTTGGGTTACAGAAAAATGTTAAGATGTTAGTATACGCAGGAATTGAAACTAAAGAGATCAAGGACTACGTTGCAGTATCAAGAAAAAATCACAAGCGTAAACGATTTAACTTTGGTGCATTAAAAACTGCCGAAGCAAAAGAAGCAGGATCTAATACTGTATTATACGAAGTAATTTATGTTGATGTAAATGATCCTCTAGAAGCTTCCAAAGGCACAGTAGCTAAGAATGTATCAATTGCTAATAAGAAAAAAATTACAGTTGATAGTGTTGAATTTGAAACTCGTGATGACGTTACCAAAGAAGGTGCAGGCGAAGCTGTATTCCAAATAAGAAATAGCATTAATCAAATTATTAATGTTAGAGCATTTGGTAATGATTTAGAAATTATTACTAGATCAGGATCTGTAACCTATGACGCAAATGGCACTATTGAAATAACTACCAAAAATGGTACTGTTGTTAGTGCTGGACAAATTGCTACTACTAGCAGTGATCCGTTTAGATTTAGACCAAACTATAATACACTTAAAGTTGACAGTGATGCTGTCCAAATTAGTAACCCTAACGATACAAACAGATTTATTAGTAACGTAACTAATATGCGTGAAAACGTAAGACAATCTGGCGTTACAGAAGGTAGTTTTTTACCAATTTGGATGTCAACTGCACAGGGCACAGGAGTACAGGAACTAGGATACGTTACAGCAGTACCGTTATGCTACTGTAAACCAGGAACTGCGGCACAGATCTTGTTAAATATAACTAATAGTGGGTTCGATTTTAAAAATCTAGACTTTGAAATTGATAGATACATTGTTGATGCTACTACGGGCAACAGTAATGAGCAGTATATTGCATTCGGAAATTATCAATATAATGTTTAACCCGGATAAATACATACACTAGAGAGGAACAACTATGGCAAGTAACATTGACAACACAAGTATTGATTCAACATTCCCGGTAGCTGGTCAGGATAATGACAGCCAAGGATTTAGAAATAACTTCAATACTATTAAGAATAACTTCACAGCCGCTAAGAACGAAATTGAAGATTTGCAGACAAATACTGCAAAGTTAAACGCGACTAATAACTTTCTAGGTAACGATATCAGTGGTGCAAACTTTATTGCTAATACTGAAAAACATTATCCAGGTGGAACTGTTACAGGTCCTACTAACGTAAGTTTTACAAACGGTAACTTTCAAACGTTTACTATTGGATCTAATACACTTACACTAACATTCACTGATTGGCCTGCTTCTAACAAAGTTGGTAAAATGAGACTTATGTTGTTAGATACATTAGGCGATAGTACTGCACGTACAGTATCGTTTGCTACAGAAAACGGCACTATTAAATACGGAACTAACGGCGATAATACGTTTCCATCACCATTTGTGGTAAATGATAACTCAAACCCAGTTTGTGTTGATGTTTGGACATATGATGGCGGTACTACAGTATACGCACAATACGTTGGACAATTTTCATAAGGTAATTAATTAATGGATCATCCATTACTACACGATCTCGCATCTAAAACAGAAGAAGAAATCGTTGAAAAGATTAACCAATTAACACAAAAATGGTTTCAAACAGGAAACCCTGAAGCTAAATTACAAATCCAAACAATGTTGGATACATATAAACTTGAAATGATTGACAGATCGGCAAAACAGTCTACCGGAAATGGTGATAAAGATCTTGACAAACTCATAAATGTAAGTTAATATATATGTATGCTAATGAAAACTGACAATTTAGGTATTCCTCGATTTACAAATAAAGACTTAATTGATATGATCTATACAGGACATATCGACAAGTGTCATGTTGTTCTTTGTGATCCAAGTGACGATATTGATAAGTTCAATACATTAGCAACTGATAACGGACTAGCAGGACTTAATACCTATATACCGTTAGATGTTAATAAAGAAGAATTCGACGAAGCACTCCAATCAGATTGGTTTATGCCTGAAAAGTATAAAACCATGGACCTCTATAATTACGTATTAGATAAGTGTCCAGACGATCCTGCTAAAATGGCTAGAACATGTGAAGAACTAGCAGAGTACGATAGACGTAATATGTTTGACTTATTAAAGTATATGGTATATTTGGTAGACTTTATGCGTGAGAATAACATTGTTTGGGGAGTAGGCAGAGGTAGTAGTGTAGCAAGTTATGTATTATACTTAATTGGTGTACATAAAGTAGATTCCGTCCAGTTTGACCTGGACTACCACGAGTTCATGAGATAAGTAAGTATATAACTAGGAGAATAGATTATGGCTATGAAACAAACAGGACGCAAACTTCATAAGAGTATGCAAGGTAAATCCGTAGATATGGATCTACTACGCCAACGAAATGAACTAACGCCCGCAGTAGGAAATGCTAGAGTTAATGCACGTGGCGATCAATTAGGCCCAGGCGGTCAAATTATCCGTAAACGTGATGAAATTTTAGACGAGTATTATAAAGATCATCCACAAGCAGTTGCAGACGAAGTTCCAAATAAACCTGTACAAGCAGTTGAACCTGAAGTACAAGTTGAGGCAGTTAAAGCGCCAGCTAAGAAAGCAGTAAAAGCTTCAACTTCTAAAGTAGAAGAAGAAATGAAAGCTATCGATCAAGAAGCTGATGCGTGGGTAGAAGACTCAGATGGTAATTTTGTACAAAAAGGTGATTAAGACAAATGGACGAACTTAATACAGCAATGATGGGTGCAGGCCCAAAACTAAAAACTAAGGTTAAAGGAGTAGTTCGTCCGATACACGACGGCGTACTTGCCTATAACATGGAGTTTGGTGATCGTACTACTAAAGGTGGTATTATCATTTCAAGTGACGATGGCAAAGAACGAGGCATTCGACCACGTTGGTGTCAAATTTATGCTATTGGTCATGAAAATAAAGACCCGTACAAAGTAGGCGACTGGATCTATGTAGAACACGGTCGTTGGAGTAGAGGGTTTATTACTGACGATCCAGAGCATGGTGAAATCGAACTTAGGTTAATTGACGTTGATAGCATTATGCTTCACAGCGACACTAACCCAGGCAACGATGATGCTATGGGAATGGAAAATGACTATTCAGCACCAACTATTGACCCTACCGAATTCGTTAGAACTAATACCTGGTAAACACAACAATTAAAAAAGAAGAGGATTATCTTATGGCTGAAATTGACCTTAACAAATATAAAGAGTTTGTTGACGCAGTTACATCAAAAGAGAGCTCAAGTAATGATGATTTTTCACGTCACTGGGCTCAACTAAACAACTCCAATAGAGATGTTAACATGCCTAGACTGTTAACTGCTTCTATGGGATTAGGTGCAGAGTCGGGTGAATTTACCGAAGTTGTAAAAAAGATTATGTTCCAAGGTAAACCTTTGGACGCAGATAACGTTTGGCACATGCAACGTGAGCTAGGTGATATCATGTGGTATTGGATGCAAGGCTGTATGGCTCTTGACATTGATCCAAACGAAGTTATCCAAATGAATATTGATAAACTTAAAGCAAGATATCCAGGCGGTGACTTTGATGCACACTACAGCGAAAATAGAAAACAAGGCGATCTTTAAATTAGAGGTTGACTTTTCTACAGTTATAGTTTATAATTAACGTATGAACTATGACCCTAATAATATAATAATACTTGATGACATTTTACCTAAATGGTTACATGATCAATCAGTATTGAATATTCCACACATACCAGTTAAGTTTGGTCATAGAGGATTGGGTGCTTATCAAGGCAACCAATTCTTTAGTGATCAATGGACAAATTCAGAATTAGAAAACGCTCCGTGGCAACTGAAAGCAGTTTGGCATGCGTTAGAACACCATAAAAGTCTAATTAGTGACGATATTGGTGATATTCAACTTAATCAAATTCAAGTTAATATTACAACAAGAGAACACGTTGGTGGTTTACATGTAGACAGTGGACCTGACGTACCAGCATACACAATGGTATACTTTATTACCGGAGATACTGGAATGGACTTTTGGGATAATACTCCTGAAGAAGGAGGTAAAGTATTTGACGAGGTTGAATACAAAGAAGGACGATGTGTAGTATTTCCTAGTCATTACTTACATAGGGGATTACCAATACAAGACGTAAGTCCTAGAGTTACCGCAGGGTTTGTGTTTAGTGGAAGAAGTAGTCAGTTTTCACAACAACGAAATATTATAATGCCAATATTTAAAAGTGAACAACAGAGGTTTATGCAATGACAGAGTACAACTCAGGAATTACATTTAGTAGTTTTGATTTATTTCATAGCGGACACGTTGCTATGCTTAAAGAAGCAAGTGAGAATTGCAACTATTTGATTGTAGGATTACAAACAGATCCAACTATTGATCGACCAGAAAAGAATAAACCTATTCAAAGTGTGTTCGAACGATATGTTCAATTAAAAGGTTGTAAGTATATTGATGAAATTATTCCCTATGCTACAGAACAGGATTTAAACGATATATTACTAACATATACGTTGGATCGTAGATTTATTGGGGAAGAATACCGTGACAAAGACTTTACAGGTAAGCAGATTTGTGTTGACAAAGAGATAGAATTGTATTATAATAAAAGACAACACTCATTTAGCACATCTAATTTGAGAAAACGAATAAGCGAGGCACAGAAAACATGAAAGAACTATGGGTAGAAAAGTATCGTCCTAAAACAGTAGACGGTTATGTGTTCAGAGATGAACATCAGAAGAAACAAATACAAACTTGGATTAAAGACAAGACTATTCCGCATTTGCTGTTTAGTGGTAACGCAGGTATTGGTAAGACAACACTTGCTAAACTATTGTTTAACGAACTAGAGCTAAATGATTTAGATATACTAGAAATTAACGCAAGTCGAACAAACTCTGTAGATGAAGTTAGAAATAAGATTGTTAACTTTGTGCAGATGATACCGTTTGGTGATTTTAAAGTTGTACTACTTGACGAGGCTGACTATTTGTCGCCCAACGCACAAGCGGCACTACGTGGAGTGATGGAAGAGTATCATACTACAAGTAGATTTATTTTAACTTGCAACTATCCTAACAGAATTATTCCTGCACTACATTCACGTTGTCAGGGCTTTCATATTGCAAAAGTAGATCAAACAGAGTTTACTGCTCGTGTTGCACAGATTCTTATTACAGAAGGTGTAACACCAGACTTAGACACACTAGACACTTATGTAAAAGCAACTTATCCAGACTTACGTAAATGTATTAACATGGTGCAGATGAACTCGCAAGATGGCGAACTAGTAAAGCCCAATGAAGCTGATAAAACAGAAGCTGATTGGAAACTTGATATGGTTGCATTGTTTAAAGCAGGTAAGATTACTGAAGCACGTAAACTTGTTTGTGCAAGTGCAAGAGCAGAAGAGATGGAAGAAGTTTATCGTTGGTTATATGATAACATTGAGTTGTTTGGAGATGACGATAAACAAGACAAGGCCATTATGGTTATTAAACAAGGCTTAGTAGATCATACATTAGTTGTTGATCCTGAAATTAACTTAGCCGCTACATTGATTAAACTAGCGAGGTTATAATGACATACTTAGTAGATGACGGTTGTGTAAACTGCAAACATATGACATGTGTAGAAGTTTGTCCAGTTGACTGTTTTTACGAAGGTGAAAATATGCTAGTTATTAATCCAGACGAATGTATTGATTGCGGAGTCTGCGAACCCGAATGTCCTGTAGATGCTATTATTACAGATAGCCAAGATGATGGAACTTGGCTAGCACTTAACAGTAAATATAGTAATATATGGCCCAACATTACACAAGCAAGACCGGAAGATGTATTAGCAGATAGAATTCCGATCATCGTTGGCATATCGGAAGAACCAGGACAAGGAGATTAGTACAGTATGAGCATGTTAAAGTCGTTTAAAAAAATGAGAGCAAGTCATATTTTGTTGTCGTTCAAAGGTGCAAAAAACTCTACACACAGTAGAGGCGTTGGCGAAGCAATGAAAGAAGGCGAGCGTATTACTAAAGAATTAAAAGCCGGTGGAGTTTCGTTTGATCAATTAGCAAGAGAAAATTCAGCGTGTCCAAGCAAGGACAAAGGTGGAGAACTAGGTTGGTTTGAACCAACTGACATGGTGTTAGAATTTACTACAGCATGTAACCAAATTCCCATTGGAGAATTAGGACCACATCCGTTCGTAACTGAATTTGGTGTTCATGTTATTTGGAGAACTGGTTAGTGGGTGGCAGGAAACAGACTCAAAAAGATTTTTCTGGTAACCTTATACAAGTAAGTATATTGGAAAGGGAAGTACAATATGCTAAATCATGTCTGCGTGAACACGACACAGGACATATACACACAGCCATTAGTTGGTTAGAACAAAGAATAAAGGATTTAAAAAATGAGAGCTAGATTAGTAGCATATAGCAAAGCGACACCAGAGTTTGAAGCAGAAGGTTTAACAGATCTGCAAGAGCTTATTGCATTTTGTGCAAAAGTAAGTAACCCTTCTGCACAAATTAACACAGCAACTAGCGAACGATTAATTAAATACCTAATCAAACATCAACATTGGTCACCATTAGAGATGGTTAATGCTACACTTGAGATTAAAACAACACGTGACATTGCACATCAAATTGTACGTCATCGTAGTTTTGCCTTTCAAGAGTTTAGTCAGCGTTATGCTAACCCCGAAGAACAAGGCGACATGTTTGAGTATAGTGAAGCTCGTTTACAAGACCCAAAGAACAGACAAAACTCAGTTGAAGTAGATGATGCGAAGCTACAACAAGAATGGGATTGGGCACAGAGACGTATTGCAGTACTAGCTAAGAAAGAATACGACTGGGCTATTAAAAAAGGTATTGCTAAAGAACAAGCACGTAAGGTATTACCCGAAGGTCTTACAAAGACAACACTATACATGCAAGGTAGTATTCGTAGTTGGGTACATTATATCGATCTACGTGGTGCTAATGGTACACAAAAAGAACATATGGAAATTGCTCATGCATGTGCAAAAGTAATTGCTGAAATTTTTCCGCTAATGGAAACTATTAATGACTAAACCTGATCCGGTAATATTCTTCGAGACAGAACGTTGGGCAGTACGTAAACATGCTCCTATTAGACCAGCTGGTGAGTTTTTGCCAGCGTCTTGGAAGAAGATGCCGACCTTCACTAATAAAGAACAGCACAAAATTGACAGTGATCAAACTGTAAAAGCGTGTCCTGGTATTGGTGATTATATGAAAACAGGGTTTATTATTCCTGCTTGGTGTGATATGGAAATTATTCCTAGCGATTGTGGTAACTTTGTAGAAACACGGTATAGTGATGACAGTTATAATAGTGCTTGGCATCCACCGGATCAGGTAGACAACCCTACATCACAAGTTTTACGGAAGTTTGGAGTACGGGCCGCAGTTAAGTTAGACTGTCCTTGGAAAATATGGAGCAAAGCTAACTGGAGTATAATGTACCAACCCTTGTTCTTTCATGAAGATAGGAACTACGAAGCAATTCCAGGTATTATTGATCATGATGTAGGTGCGTTAATTAGTCCTATTAACATCATGTTAAAAGAGATTAAGCCCACAATTATTAAAATGGGTGAACCTTTGTGTCAACTGATTCCTATTAAGAGAGAAACAGTTGTTGCTCGCACAGGTGACCTGAGCAAAACAAGTGTTGATAGACACAATGCAATTATTGGATTACAAAAAATAATCTTTAATGGTTGGTCTAAATGGCAACACGTTAAGAAGACCTATATCGTCGATCAAAACGATACAGATCTTCCTGGTGAAAAATAATACTATTCGTCGCCGTAAACAGCTAGAACTTCTCTAACTGCATCATGCCTTTCGATATCATGGGTTTGGAACCTGACTATGTCAATGTGCGTAGTTTCTCTATATTGTTCTAAAGATTTAATAAAGTCCAATAAACCGTTCTGATCCATTCTATCTGCTTGTGCCAAATCACCTGTTACTATCATTTGCGAGTGTTCGCCGATTCTAGTAAGTAGCATTTTCATTTGATTTCGCGTTGCATTTTGCATTTCATCAGCAACAATAATTGACTTTTTGAAAGTACGTCCTCGCATATATGATAACGGTGAAATTTCAATTACACCATCGTACATCATGCCTTCTATTTCTTTCTGAGTAAAGTACTCTTTAAAAACATCAAAGATCGGACGTGTCCACGGTGCCATTTTCTCTTCCATAGTTCCAGGCAAAAAGCCTAGATCTTCGTCAGCTGACACAGCGGGTCTTGTTACAACAATCTTATCAATAACGCCTTCCTTGAATAACTTAATAGCCACCTGGACCGCAAGTAGGGTCTTACCGGTTCCCGCAGGACCAACACCGAATACTATGTATTTCATCGGGTCCAACAGTTTTAGCATATATGTTTCTTGGTTTTTGTTTCTAGGAAGTATATTGATTGGTTTTGATTGTGGTTTTTGAAAACTAACAACGTTATTGTTATTAGCTTGGGGTTTATGAGCCTTAATAGCTCGTCTTTTAGCACCCATTAAGTTCCTCCTTCATGAGTTAATATAAAGACAGTCACTGTAGATTCACATTTAACTGTCCTACATAAATATTTACCATCGAGTAGACAAGACAAAACTGCACACTTATAGATCGCAGTCGGATAAATAAGTGTATAAGAATAGGTGAGAAAACAACATGCGTGACGTATTAGACATTATTAGTAACATCGAAAGTATATACGAAAGCGATACCGCTTTGAGTGTATTGAAAGATTTCGAAAGAGTATTAGACGAACTAGACCTCTACGTTTATGCTAATTGGGAAGATGGTGAATTAGTCGAAGGACCAATGATTACTAGGCACTGGGTAAGTGCTTCGTTTATGTGGCCTAAAGATAAGATGCCAGACCCTGCAGGTGGCAAGAGATTGCTAGACTATGACTGTTATGTGTCATACGAAAAAACTGCGGTATTAAAACCTAGAAAGATTAAAGAACCAGATGATGTTAGACCTGGTACTAAAAAAGGCAAGCTAGATAGAGAACCTGTTTGGGTAGTTACTATCAAAATGCCTAAAGAACTTATATTAAATATCTATAGTGGTTATGCTGAACAGTTAGATTATGTTAAAGAACCAGCAGTAGCAACAACACAGCCAGCAATTGATGATATAGCACAAGAAGGCGAAACTGCCGCAGTTGAAGGCGGAGCAGTATAATGGGATTACAAGCAGGCGACCTTAACGATTTAATATTACCTATCTTTGAAATTGATAGTTTCAAAAGTAAAATGGGTGATGACAAGGATATTGTAGTATGCAGTTTTAGTTGCATGTCACAAGCACCAGCAAAAGACTTAATGAATTTCTTTGAGAAGGGTTATCCTTTTGTATTAGATGCTGATGTTACATCAGGCGAACAAACAGACGGCACATATAAAGTATTTGTTGAAATTGAACGTATGAAAGATGTTCCAACTCAGATTATTGAGATGCTAGACGGTGTAGGCAAACTAGCTAGTATTGATAAATTTAAATTCCGTTATTATAAAAGTTTTAAGAGTCAAGATGCAGGAATGGAAGCACTAGGTGAAACTATTCCGTTAGACAAAGCTGACTACGAGATTAAAGTTAACGAAAGTAACATGGACAACTATAAGAACTTCTTTAATAAGAGTTACATTGATAGTATTGACCTAGTTGAAAACAGAATTAAATTTACCAAAATATGGACAGAAGCACTTACATACAACGTGTTAGATTTTGGTGAGACTACAGAGATTAATAAGACGATTACTGAGAAATATGATGTCAATTCTTTTCCAGAAGTAATTTTCCTTACTAAATATATTGGAGACTACAATATAGGCAAGTATGGAGATAAACTATTAATTGAAAATAATGGTTATACAGTAGTCCTTAAAAAATAGGAAACCTAGAGAATGGCCAAAGAACATTTTAAATTCGACTTTGAACCGTGGATGGCTGAAGAGCTTATTCATAGAGATGATTGGAAGGATTGGTATGAAGCAATGCTTGAAATACTTCCGTTATGGGAAGTAAATTCCATTGAAAGAGTTGCTATGTTTGTTGCTCAGTGTGGACACGAAAGTGGTGGCTTTAGAACACTAAGCGAAAACTTAAATTATAGTGCAAGTGCATTAAATAAAATATTCGGCAAGTACTTTGTACGAGCAGGAAGAGACCCACAACCATATCACAGACAACCAGAAAAAATTGCAAACGTTATTTACGCTTCACGCATGGACAACGGCGATACTGCTAGTGGTGATGGTTGGAGATTTAGAGGTGGTGGCATACTACAGCTAACTGGGCGTTACAACTATACAGAATTTAGTAAAGCAGTTGAAATGTCTCCTGAAGAAGCAACTGATTATGTACGCACAAAGAAAGGCGCACTAGACTCAGCTTGTTGGTTCTGGGATACAAACGGCTTAAACAAATATTGTGACGGTCAAGACATTGTCGGAGCAACAAAACGTATCAACGGTGGTACAATTGGTTTAGAAGATCGTAAGAAACATTACATACATGCTTTAGATGTATTAGGTGGCGACTATGAAGAACCAACAGTTGATTATAATCAAACTATTCGAGTAGGATCACGTGGTCCACTAGTAGCAGAAGTACAAGAGAAACTTGATATTTCACCTGCTGATGGCATCTTTGGTCCAGGTACTGCACGTATTGTTAAAGAATGGCAAGGCGCTAACGGCTTAACTGCTGACGGAATAGTAGGACCAAATACAATAAAAAAGTTACTAGGGTAAACACTATGTTTAGTTCAATCAAGATTGCAATGATAGTAATAATGTTAGCCGGTGCTGGCGGCGGATTTGTATACGTTAAAACTTTAAAGTCAGATCTCGCAACATCAGAAGCAAACAATTTGAAGTTAGAACAAAGTGTTGAAAGTCAAAAACAAGTGATTGCCCAAGCAAAAGCTGACTTTGAATCACAAAGAAAAATTACAGCTAACTTAGATGCACAAAACAAATCATTACAAGCTGAATTTACAGCGTTAGATAAACGCTTTAATAAAATCAACGGTCAAGGTCAAGTACGTGACATAGGCAAACTTGCAGATGAACGTCCTAAATCAGTCGAACGAGTTATTAACGGTGCGACTACAAAAGCAATGAGATGTGTAGAAATTGCTATGGGGTCACCATTAACGGAGAAAGAGAAAAATGCTACTAAAAAGTCTGAAATCAACTCAGAGTGTCCTAGTATTGCTAATCCTAAGTACATTCCTTATTAGTGGATGTAGTTCTGTTAAGCATCTAGAAATCTTTAAAACAGAAGTTCCTAGAGAACCTCTTGCGTTGCCTCTACCGTTAACTCCAAAGCTAGAAGAAATTAAATGGACTATTATTACATCTGATAATGCAGACGAAGTGTTTGCTAAACTTAAAGCAGGTGGAGTAGATCCTGTGTTGTTTGGATTAACAGATGACGGTTACGAAGCTCTAAGTAAAAACTTTGCACAGATACGTGCATACATGCTACAACAAGACGAAATTATTAAGTCATATAAAGAATACTACGAAACGATCGAAACCCCTAAAAAGAAATAATGACCAGAAAAACTAATACAATGTTAATAGGCTTGTTAGGTACAATCTTAATGGGATTGGCTACATGGACTTTAGTAACATTGATAGAGCTACAACTTCTAGTAACTATGATTCAACAAGATTTATTCAGTATTGATAAACAATTTGGTAGAGTATATAGTTTTATAGATTCAGTTAGACAGAAGTAATGCGTTACTGTGTAGTATTACTATTACTTCTTATGACGGCATGTACTGCTCAACGATGCGACTTGGGTGCTACAGTCGATATAGAGTTTAAAAACCCTCCTAAATCCAGCGATAATCCCCCTACAACTACAGAACGTATTAAAGGTGCCGTGAATCCAGGTGGTCAGGTAACTTGTTCATTCTAATGTGGACTTCAGAAGAATATGAGTTCGAATAAATACACATATATAATTTAAGGAGAAACTATGCTTGATATACTAAGAGAAATGACCAACGACATGCTATGGTTGTATACAGCTATTGCAGGTTCTATCTTTGGAGCATTGTTTATTGCATATATGAAGGACACACGCATATCATTATGGGTGTATGGAAAGTGGGACAGTTTTTTAGATACGGTTAGAGATCGTTTTGGCTGGACTTGGTTTAACCAAGATCCTAATGCATGGAAGAAAGTAAATCCAAATATTGCTCGAAAGATTGATGAGCTAGAACAGCGTATTAATAAACTAGAGAGGAAGAATCAATGACAAGTGATGTACGTTTGAAAGAAAACGTTCAGTTTGTAGCTAAAGTTAACGGCTTAAACACTTATACATACAACTATGTATGGGATAATGCAATACAACACGGTGTAATGGCTCAAGAATTACTTGAAACACAATACGCTGATGTAGACTATAGTAAGCTACCAAGCATAAACTAATTAAGCAAAGGTTGTTCGATTTATTTTGGACAACCTTTTCTTATGACTGATAAATACTAATGATGAATATATTTGACCAATTTGGAATGGAACTCGGTGATGTACTGGCTCCGTGGATCGCTATACTAATTTCGATTAGTGCGGCCTTTTGGTTTAAAGACTTTGCTACAAATTTAATGCAAGGATTAAAGTTTAAAATGAATCCTGCGTTTAATGAAGGTGATGCTATTATATTAGACGATGAAGATGCTATTATAGTTAAAGTAGGGTTACGTGAAAGTGTATTTGGAGTATATACTGCTAAAGGATATACTTGGAGATACATTCCGAACGACCGTATTAAGTTTCACAAGTTAGAAAAAGTTATTAATAAAAATTTGCACTTAGATACCGATGCTGAGAAAGGTAGACGCATACAAGATATGATTGATCAGGCACAGACTGATGCAATTAAAGCTAACAAAGAGAATATAGAGGAAATGAAAAATGCCAAGAAAGAAACTTGAAGACTTAGATACGCCCATTGGGCCAGCAGTTGAACCAAAACATGATGCAGTAGTTGTTGCAACTCAAGAGAGTACAACACGCAAAGTTAAACTAGACTTAGAAGTTGATACAACTGTAAAAGATCTAGGACCAAATCCTTATGTTAAACTTATACATATGGCAAAAGCTGTAGATAGCTGGAGAATTTTTCCTCGTGTGTTTATTACAGTTTACATTGTGTTACTATATCAAGTAGTACATTGGTACATGGCATTAGGCGCAGAAGCAACTATGGAACAATCAGGATTAGTTAGTGTTGTTGTAGGCGCTGGAGCGGCTTGGTTCGGACTATACACAGGGTCTAGTAAAAAATAATACTTGACTTTCAACTATTTGTGTTGTATAATACGTCGACACAATAAGACATCAAAATATAATAGGAGTGAAAATGGTTTTTGGAATTATACTAATGGCAGGTTTGTTTGTCGGTACTAATGCAGAGTTCTTTAACGCAGTTGATCAAGACTCAAAAGACGGAATGACTTGGCATTATGTCGGTAAGCAAGTTCCAGATGGAGCGCCGGCTATTACAATTAAAAATGAAGAGACTGGCGAAGAATTCATCTACTTCAAAATGAAAAAATAATGCTTGACAAACGCCTAATATAAGCGTATAATAGTAATATGGATTATTATCAAATATTAGGCGTTTCTCGCAACGCTTCGACAGCAGAGATCAAGAAAGCATACAAGAAGCAAAGTATGCAACATCATCCTGATAGAACTGGTGGAGACGACACTCAGTTTAAAAAAGTTAACGAAGCGTACTCAGCACTAAAAGATCCGCAAAAAAAACAAATGTATGACCAGTTTGGAACTGCTGATCCTCAACAGGCTCAGTCACAACAACAAAGTCATTTCTCACAACAGTTTGGCGGTGCTCAATTTGAAGATATATTTGGGTCTATGTTTGGACAACAACAAAGACAACGACAAATGCGTAACCAAGATATAACCATTGCCGCTGATATTAGTTTAGAGGACATTGTTTCTGGTAAAGATGTTATAGCAACTTATAGATTGCCAAGTGGTCGAGAAGAAACTGTAAACATTACTTTACCTCCGGGTATACAGTCAGAAGATAGAATTAGATATCATGGTATGGGTGGCGACATTGTCCAAAATGCTCCAAGAGGGGATTTACATGTCGTTATACGAGTCAGAAGACACCCCGACTATGACGTAGATGGCATAAATTTATATATAGAGAGAAAGTTAAATCTATTTGATTTTATCTTAGGCACAAATATACAGGTCAAAACAATCCACGGACGTACTCTAAGTGTTAATGTACCAGCTGGATCTAACCCAGGCACAACTTTTAGTATTGGCGGACAAGGATTGCCTAACAAACGGTTAGGAAAAACAGGAAACTTATACATTAAGGTACAAGGGGTTACCCCAAAAATTGATAACGAATTAACCAGAGAAAAGTTAAGAGAAATACAAGATGAAACTAAAACTAGTTAGATATCCTGATCCATTTTTAGCAAAAGAAGTAGCACCGTTTGACTTTGACAAGTACAACGCTGTCGAAATTGAAGCTGAAATGATTAGACTTATGGAAGAAGAGAAGGGTGTTGGACTATCTGCTAACCAAGTAGGTCTTGATGCACAGATTTTTGTTATGAAACCAGACGAGTTGAAAGGTCACGAAGACAACAAACCATTTGCTATAATTAATCCTAAGATTACAGCAGTTAGTCAAGACACAGTACTTGGCGAAGAAGGGTGTTTAAGTTTTCCTTTACTGTTCTTTAAAGTAAAAAGACCAACAGGAATGGTAATAGAGTATCTTGACTCTACTAACAAAGAGTGTACAATAGAACTAGTAGGATGGAATGCAAGAATTGCAGGACATGAATACGATCACTTATACGGTATTAACTTTACAGACCGGGTAAGTAAACTTAAACTCGACATTGCTAAGAAAAAGCAAATGAAATTATTAAAACGATTTGGAGCATATATAACATAATGGTTGAACCTAGCGAAAACTTACAGAAGATATTCGATAAAGCAACAGAAGTTACTAAGCAACTCAGCCATGAGTATCTTACCTTAGAGCATTTGCTATTTGCAATGCTATGCGAGGAAGACTTTTCGAATATAGTATCAGGGTACGGAACAGCTGATCCTGAGTTTATGAAAAAGAATGTTGAAAATTATCTAAAAACTAAATGCACTGATTTGTTAATGGTTGAAGTACCTAAGAAGTACAAGCCTAAGAAAACACAAGCAGTAGAGCGTGTATTAAACAGAGCATTTACTCAAGTGTTATTCAGCGGACGCAATAACATTGAAGTTACTGATGTGTTCTTGAGTATGTTCAACGAAAAGAAAAGTTGGGCATTGTACTTTATTAGTGAAACTGGAATTGAAAAAGAAAAGTTTGCAGACTATCTAAACAACGAGCTTGAAGCAAGTTATGAAGATGAAGAAATGCAAGGCATGGCTACTAGAGCATTGCGTTCATTTACTACAAACCTTAATATTGACGCTGAGACAGGTAAGATTGATCCTGTAATTGGACGTTCAGAAGAACTCGAAAGCATTGCACTAGCACTTGGTCGTCGACAGAAGAACAACGTACTGCTAGTTGGTGAGCCGGGTGTAGGTAAAACTGCTATTGCAGAAGGACTTGCATACAATATTGTAAATGGTAAAGTGCCTGAATTCTTAAAAGAGTATTCAGTGTATAACCTAGACATTGGTAGTATGTTAGCTGGTAGTAAGTACCGTGGAGACTTTGAAGAACGCTTTAAATTAGTTATTGCTGGACTTAAAAAGAAAGGCAAGACTATTATGTTCATTGACGAAGCACACATGATAAGTGGTGCTGGTGCTGGCGGTGCTGGACAGTCAAATGATCTAGCAAACATGTTAAAGCCTATTCTTACTAAAGGTAATATTAAAGTAGTTGCTTCAACTACATGGGAAGAGTATCGTAAGTTCTTTGAAAAGGATCGTGCATTAATGCGTAGATTTGCTCGTGTAAGTGTTGACGAGCCTAGTAAAGATGTTACTAAAGATATTCTTACTGGTATTAAAAAGTATTACGAAGAATTTCATAAAGTAGAAATTACTGAGGCGGCTATTGATACTGCTATTAAACTTAGTATCAAATTTCAAACAGATAAGAAGCTACCAGATAAAGCTATTGACTTACTAGACGTTGCATGTTCAAGATTTAAACTTAAAGAAGATACGTCTAAAGTAGTTGGCATGAGAGAGATTCAATTTGAACTTGCTAAGATGATTAACTTGCCACCTGAGCAGATTATGGAAACTGAAACAAGTAACCTTGCTAACTTAAATCATAATATGAAAGCAGAGATCTACGGACAAGACGAATCAATTGATAGTATTGTAGATAAGATTCATGTTGCTCAAGCAGGACTTAAAGCAGATAATAAACCAATTGGTTCATTTGTGTTTATGGGTCCAACTGGTGTTGGTAAGACTGAAACTGCAAAACAATTAGCTAGTCAACTAGGTGTAAAACTAATTAGATTTGATATGAGTGAATATCAAGAGAAGCATAGTGTTGCTAAACTTATTGGTTCACCTCCAGGCTACGTTGGCTTTGAAGAAAATTCAGGATTACTTATTACTAAAGTACAAGAAAATCCTAACTGTGTACTACTGCTTGATGAAATTGAGAAGTCACATCCAGATGTTAGTCAACTATTATTACAGATTATGGATAACGGATTTGTTACAGGTTCAAACGGCAAGACTGCTGATTGTAGAAACATTGTAATGATTCTTACAACTAACTTAGGTTCCGCGGAAGCTGAAACTAATACAGTTGGCTTTGGTGAGATGGAAAAAGAACACGATGATAGTGAACTTAAAAAATTCTTTGCTCCAGAGTTCCGTAACAGACTTGATGGTATTATGACATTTGGTAAGTTAGATAAAAATACAATGATTAAAATTGTAGGTAAGTTCTTAGTTGATCTTAAAGTTATGCTAACTGACAAAGATGTTGAAACTACTATTTCCGATGAAGCTATTGACTTCCTTATTGACAAAGGCTTTGATAGTAAAATGGGTGCAAGACCGTTACAACGTGTTATTGATAACGATATTAAGACTCCGCTATCTAAAGTATTGTTGTTTGGTGAATTGAAAAACGGCGGTACATTACATATCGATGTTAAAGATGGTGCATTTGATTTAACATCAGTTAAGTCTAAGGTTAAGGAGCCAGAAACCGTTGATCAAGATTGACTCAACTAAACTATTCTTTGACAAATACAAATATAAAGTAGACTTGTCAAACGCACTAGGGCATGTTTTTAGAAATAAGAACATGTCCTTTGCACGAAAGTCAATCGATAGTGCATTAGACCAAGCAACTGGTAATGGGTTTCTTCGTATAGGAATGAGAGATGTACGAGTAAGTCAAGAAGAACTAAAAGACTTACAGACTCTATTACATGAATTTACTAATCAAGAAGAAGACTATAAGCTACGTTGCGAAACGTGGCACTTAGGTATATACACTAATAACTTTGAATGGGTTAAGCAACTAAACAGTAAATTAAATGCTGTGTGTTCTATACACATGCCCAGAGATAATGCTGATCTTCCTAAGGGTGTTATTATTAACGACACTATTAAGTTTGCTTATAAGGTTACACTTAACGGATCAGCAGATCCTAACTTAGCTGGATTTTGTTTAAAACATAAAGACAAAATTAAGATAGGTGGCGTTGTATTAAGTGACATTAAAGGTGGGTATAATCTAAAAGGAAAGTACATGTACGTTAAAGATCATGCTACTATAACACTAATAAGATTGTTTTTAAAGCGAGACTTCATGCGTATCGATAAAATCGTATCGAGTACAGAACTAGATAAATAACTATATGTCCAATAGTATAACAATATTAACACAGAACGTTCACCCAGCAGATAGTACTACACAAGCTGTTACAGGTGAACCATTTAAAGGCGATGGCTACTACGGTCGTGCAGATGGTTTCCATACTGTACAATATAACCTAATAGCTTTCAACGGAACTATAAAGATGCAAGGAACCCTTGCCGTAACACCAACTGACAGCGACTGGTTCGATGTTGATGGTACTAGCGTAACAGGATCCGATGGTGGGTATTTTAAAAACTTTACAGGAAACTTTGTTTGGGTTAGAACTGTGGTAAGTTATACATCAGGAACAGTAACTAGTGTACTGTTAAATCATTAGGAGATAAGATGGAACATTTTGTAAGAATAGTAATGGAAAAACAGGAAACAACTAAGTTGTTAGACGAAAGTATTTTTCCTGACCAAAACCTTTACGAAACTGAGCAAGGTGGAACAGCATGGGAAATTGCTTTACCAAGACAACTTTCAGAAGACGAATCAACTGAGTATGCTAACAAACTAGCAAACTATATGTTCGAACAAGGTTACGATGACTTTGATATTGAAATTAGTGCAGGTGTTGGCGAAGAGCTTGAAGAAGAAACATATGACGATGATGACGAGTTCTTTGAACAGTATGGTGTTATGCATTGGAACGAAGATGATGATCCAATAGACGAAGCAGAGTATCAAGGACGTAAAGTTAAACTAGGCAAGCCTATGCAAGGTGATGTCAAGAAATTTAAAGTATATGTAAAAGATCCTAAGACAGGTAATACTAAAAAAGTTAACTTTGGACACGGCGGAAGTAGTGTTAAAGGTAAAGCTATGAGTATCAAAAAGAATAATCCAAAAAGACGTAAGAGCTTTAGAGCAAGACATAACTGTGACAATCCAGGTCCACGTACAAAGGCACGTTACTGGTCATGTAGGAAGTGGTAATATGAGAATAGATGAATTTGCAGCACCAACTAACGACAGTTTGCCATTTGATGTAGCAGACGATGTTGCTATCTTTATGCGTAACGATCCTATGTTTTATCGTAAGCAATTATTTCCTGCTATTATGAATATGAAGGACCGGCATGATGCAGGTAAAGACTGTGTTGCTGAAGATTGTTTAGGTGAAGTATGCGGTACCGCAATGGAAACATACTGCAATAAATTTAATCTTGGCAAACCAGAAAATGTTTTTAGAGATGAAGACAAAGGTCTAATAATTAATAAAATCTTCGGCGAAGAAATGAAAATGATTAAAGACGGAGCATATTAATGTTTATTAGAGACTTATATGAAGCTCCGGCAAAACGTATTGTAGCAGTCATGCCTGGTGGATTTCATCCGTTTCATCCTGGGCATAAAAGTCTTTATGATTGGGCGGTAAAAACATTCGGACAAGGCAATGTTTATGTTGCTGCAACTAACGATACCGCAGCTAGACCTTTTCCATTTGATGTAAAGAAGAAACTAGCGGGCATGGCGGGTGTTCCTGAAAGCAATTTCATACAAGTCAAGTCGCCTTTTAATGCTATGAGCTACCAAGACATTGTTGATGATGCTACTGCACTTGTATTTGTACGCAGTGAAAAAGACAAAGCTGAACATCCTAAGCCAGACCAAACTAAGAAGAATGGCGAGCCAGGATATTTAAGAACATACACAGGCAAAGATTTAAACTCATCAAACGAAATGGGATACATGGCATACGGTCCTACTGTTGACTTTGACTTCAGTGGCATGCAAATTAAGAGTGCAAGTGAATTACGTGCAACCTGGCCCAACATGAGTGATGAAGATAAACATAAAGCTGCCGCTCTTATGTACGGTAATGGTCACGATGAAGCAGTACAGTTACTCGACAAAGCCCTTGGCGGTTCTGATGCACCAGTTGAAGATCAAGTAACTGAATTAAAAGTTCTGCAACAACGTCCTAAGATTGATGTACTTACAAATATTGCAGTTAGAAAAGATAGCACACCATTTCCATTAAGTTATAAAGATACAGGTGACAATACAGCTAGTACTGGCGGTAAAATTTATATTGGACCAAAGGATGCAGCTAAATTTATAAAGTTTTATGATACAAGAGCTGAAGACGAACAATCACTTATGCAAAAAGCATTAAAGAGTATCACTAATGCAGAAAAATTATTTACTAACTTAGGAATTCAAGTAAAAGTTGAACCTAGTAATTATAACGAATCAGATAAAGATCTTGATGAAAATCCTCTTGTTCGATTTGCATTACAAAGGGCTGCTGGAGCTATAGCAAGAAAAGGTGGGGGAGCAGCTTCAACTGCTGGTGCTGGTTACATAGGTACGCGAGATCGAGTGAAACAAGCCTTCAAATCAGACAATAAATCAAATCATACTGTAGGATCTGCTAGGGCGCCAGGAGCAAGCGGATAT
>Ga0209192_10000348_pt1 | contig 48882 bp, 49 predicted proteins | sample ArcticOcean_MG_C_11_FD_187433 | JGI IMG/M metagenome (GOLD analysis project Ga0209192, IMG submission 187433) | Marine microbial communities from western Arctic Ocean - ArcticOcean_MG_CB2_154 (SPAdes) (version 2) | ecosystem: Environmental > Aquatic > Marine > Oceanic | place: Arctic Ocean... | reverse complement strand
TGCTTCTTTATTTCTTTATTCCCCTATTTCCCTATTTCCCTATTTCCCTATTTCCTTGCTTCCTTGCTTCGGGTTTCCTTTACCGTAGGCCTTACCTACCTTTTGTATCGGCTCCCATATGAAGGCTTTTGGGATTTCTTTTGTGTTGGGCTATCAAAACTTTTTTTGATTTTCTTGCATATAGGTCTTTTGCCTATTCTAGGTGCGCCTTTAACCCTTGTTGCTGGGTTACGCACTAGAACAGTGCGTGAGTAATCGTCGCGTAGTGAGTTTGTTTAAAGGTGGTGGCCCTCATGTTGTGGGTATTGACGCTTGCGTAGGGCCGAGGATGCAGTCATTACAACCTTTCGTGGCGGTGGATTCGGATTTTAAGGGTCTCGTTTGGCCTGCAAACCAACCTTTTTCTGAACTAGGCACACATCTTGCTATTACCTAAGCAAGACCGAAGTAAAGAAAGGAAAAAAATCTGCTGCCATTTCTGTTTACAGAGAAGGTATCTAAATAGTTCTGATTCGTAGAAAATTCAGGGGTGCGTTTAACGCATTTGATCTTCCACATCAGATCACTGTGCCGGTTGACTAGTACAACAGGCGTGTCCCAGAAGCTTAGGAGAAAAAAATGAAATTAATTACGGCGATTATAAAACCGTTCAAGTTGGATGACGTGCGTGAAGCATTGTCTGAAGTAGGGGTTCAGGGCATGACGGTCACTGAAGTAAAAGGGTTCGGGCGCCAGAAAGGCCATACCGAACTATACCGCGGTGCAGAATATGTCGTGGATTTTCTGCCCAAAGTAAAAATTGAGGCGGCAATTGACGATGCTCTTTTGGAACAGGCGATAGAAGCCATTAGTAAATCTGCTAATACGGGCAAAGTGGGCGACGGCAAGATCTTTGTCACCGCGCTAGAAGAGGCAGTAAGAATTCGTACCGGCGAAACCGGTCCAGGGGCTGTATAGCTTTAAACATTATTTGGAGAAATGATTGTGGAAGATCTTGTTCAGTTAGCATACGCAGTAGATACGTTCTACTTTTTAGTAATGGGTGCCATGGTTATGTTCATGGCTCCTGGCTTTGCCATGTTAGAGGCAGGCATGGTGCGTTCGAAAAACACCTCTGAAATTTTAACAAAAAACGTGGCGCTCTTTTCTATCGCTTGCATCATGTACATAGTTGTTGGCTACAACATTATGTACGGTGGTGAAGGCCTATTTTTGGCTGCGGAAAATACCGTAGAAGACGTTCTAGCTTCGGGTGGTGATACTTACTACTCCGCACGCTCGGATTTCTTTTTCCAAGTTGTATTCGTTGCAACGGCTATGTCCATTATTTCCGGCGCCGTCGCCGAACGAATGAAGCTTTGGTCCTTTTTGCTCTTTGCGGTAGTAATGACTGGTTTCATTTATCCATTACAAGGTAGCTGGAGTTGGGGAGGTGGTTTCCTTGCGGACGCTGGCTTCGTCGATTTTGCGGGTTCAGGTATTGTCCACATGTGTGGTGCTGCTGCGGCTTTAGCGGGCGTACTTTTGCTCGGCCCTCGTGATGGTAAGTACGGTCCTAATGGTGAGATAACGCCTATCCCAGGATCAAATATGCCTTTAGCAACATTGGGCATGTTTATTCTTTGGTTCGGTTGGTTCGGATTTAACGGCGGTTCAGAGTTGAAGTTGAGCAATATTGAAGAAGCCAACGCTGTTGCCCAAGTATTTGTGAATACCAATATGGCCGCAGCTGGCGGTTTGGTCGCAGCACTAATTTTGGCTACGCTGATCTTCGGTAAAGCGGATTTAACGATGGCTCTTAACGGCGCTCTCGCAGGCTTGGTGTCTATTACCGCTGAGCCATTGTCTGGTACCAATCTGGAGTCAATGTTGATCGGTGCGGTAGGTGGTGTAATCGTTGTTTTATCCATTGTTGGTTTAGACAAGATCAAAATTGACGATCCAGTAGGTGCAATATCAGTGCATGGTACCTGCGGTATTTGGGGTCTGATGGCGGTTTTGATTACTTCAGATGATGCGACGTTAACGGGTCAGTTGACCGGGCTGGGTGCAATCTTTGGATTCACTTTTGTTTCAGCGTTAGTTGTATGGTTTGTGATCAAACTTGTGATCGGTATACGCCTTTCTGAAGAAGACGAGCTGATCGGTGCAGATAAAGCCGAAATCGGGATTGTCGCTTACCCTGAGTTCAACAAGTAATTTGTTAACTTGAAGCGAAAGCTTAGAAAAGCCGCCTACGGGCGGCTTTTTTTTACTTGTTGGTTAAGCAAAAGGTTCCATAAGTCCAGCGAGGGTTTAAGATAGACACTTCGTTCACCAGTACAAAGCGACATGAAATATAAGAGCACCAGAGGGCAGGTAAGCGGCATTGGATTTACCGAAGCGCTACTAATGGGTTTGGCTTCAGACAGCGGCCTGCTTGTACCTGAATCAATTCCAGATGTGCGGCCCCATTTGCAGGCGTGGCGCAAACTAGGTTTTGTAGAATTGGCGCAAAAAATATTGCCGATGTTTATTGATGATATCGAACCAGATGTCTTACACCGGCTTATTCAGGAATCTTACGCAACCTTTGATCACCCGGATGTTGTCGGCTGGAAACAACTTGATGATATGGTGGTATTGGAATTGTTTCACGGCCCAACCTTAGCCTTCAAAGATGTCGCTTTGCAATTGTTAGGCAAGCTGTTCGAGCACGTCTTAGGTGAGCGCGGGCAAAAGCTAAATATTTTGGGCGCCACTAGTGGCGATACCGGAAGTGCTGCCATCGCCGGTGTCCGTGGGCAAAAGAACGTAGATATTTTCATTCTTTACCCCCATGGACGCATTAGCCCACTGCAAGAATTACAGATGACTACCGTGGCGGACGACAATGTGCATTGTATTTCGGTGGACGGTAGCTTTGATGATTGCCAAAGCCTAATGAAAACGATTTTTGCGGATGCTGACTTTAAGGCCAAATACGATTTGGGCGCCGTCAATTCTGTGAACTGGGCACGAGTGATGGCGCAAATTGTCTACTATGCATATGCGAGTTTACGTACAGACCAAGCAGCAAACTTTGCGGTACCTACAGGTAATTTTGGTAATGTATTCGCAGCTTATCTCGCACATCAGATGGGTTTCCCCATCGCTAATTTGTTATTAGCAACAAATGAGAACGACATTCTGGCGCGATTCTTTCAATCTGGTGAGTATTCGCGAGGCGAGGTTCACCAAACCTTATCGCCGGCCATGGATATTCAGGTTGCGAGTAATTTTGAACGTTTTCTTTACTACTATTTTGACCAAGACAGCACTCGTTTATGTGAATTTATGAGCGAATTTAACACAACAGGTAAGGCAAGCATCGGTGGGCCACCTACGGATGATTTGTTTACCGCTGTGGCGGTAGGTCGCGAAGAAACCCTCGCGGCCATGGCTGAAGCAAAAGATAACTATGACTACATATTAGATCCGCATACAGCCGTTGGTTATGCTGCTATAAAAGTTCAGGTAGGTGGTTTAAGTGCGCCAAGGATTTGTATTGCTACTGCGCACCCTGCAAAATTTCCGGATGCCGTTATTGAAGCTACAGGCATAACGCCAACTCACCCCTCATTGGAAGCGTTGTCCGGACTGCCTGTGCGCAAAGGGCATATTGATGCCAATATTGAAGCGGTTAAAGAGTATTTGGCGGCTAGGGTTTAACAGCCCGTAATAGGCTTTTAGGTGTCTGCTAAAAGCTATTAAGACCGGGCAAAAAATCTAGCCCTTTTGAATTTCAATTTCACTGTGAGCTAAGAACGCACACTTTAGAGGGAATCCCCAATTTTAGTTTACGGCCAAATCTGCCCTGTCGATCCTGGGTATTTTGCGTGGCGCAATGGCCATCTAGTAAATACTAATGCGTCTTTGGATAGTACAAACGATAGTACAAATGAAAGTACAAACGACAGTGAAAGGGTTGTACAACCCCCTAAAGGTTACGTTGATAATCTTCCAATGCCGTAGGCAACTCTTCAAGATTCGTGACTTCAATGTTCGCCTGGCTTGCCGTGGCCACTTGCTCTGTTAGGTTAACCCAGAGCGTGTGCAAGCCTGCATTCCTTGCGCCCTCTATATCATCGATTAAGTGATCGCCTACATGAATACATTGATCAGCCCTGGCGCCAGCTTTAGCCAATACTGCTTCAAACATAAGATGACTAGGTTTACTTGCGCCAACGTCAGCACTGGATACTGCGCCTGCGAGAAATTTACTGATGCCCACTTGTTGCACATCTGCGTTGCCATTGGTCAGGGCGAAAAGCGTATAGCGCTGGGAGAGGGTTTCCAACATATCTAGGGCGCCTGGGAAAAATGCTACGTCATTGCGACCTTTGAAAAAGACGGCGAATGCCGCCAGGGCGAGGCTACGTGCCTTTTCTTCGGTCTGGCCTGTTGCCGCTATAATTCTGAATAAGACCTCCGTACGAAGAAAAGTAAGGTCGTGGACATGCATTGGGTTGTCAGCGACTACTTGGGCGCGAAACTCCGCGGTGGCCTCGGATTTATAGATTTCTAATGCCTCTGGGACATGCTCGGCCATCCACTGACGCATACTTTTTTCTGCGCCAATGATCGTGGTTTCAACATCCCATAGGGTGTTGTCCAAATCTAAACTGACGATCTTTATCTTGTTATTAGCTGCGGTCATTTTTCTCTTATTTTTTTAAACAGGTGATGAATGAAGATAATCAGTCCTTATCAGTCTTGCCAACATTGGACTTCGCTCTTGGGTGGGCCTTATCGTAGACGCTGGCCAAATGCTGAAAATCTAAATGGGTATAAATCTGCGTAGTGGAAATATCGTTGTGTCCAAGCAGCTCTTGAATACCGCGTAAATCTCCAGACGACTCAAGCATGTGTGTTGCATAGCTGTGACGCAGCATGTGTGGGTGCAGACTATTGTCGCCCAATTGAGTTACTGCAATGTCTTTCAGGCGCTTTTGTATCGTCCGTGGACTGATGGGCGCTCCATTTTTACTCGGAAACAGCGGGGTGTTAGACAATGCACTTGGGTGCTCTGCTATCCATTCATGCAATGCCTTAATGCATAGTCGTCCCAGCGGCACCTGACGAACCTTATTACCCTTACCCAATACTGTGACGAAACCATCTGCTAAATCCAAATCTTCAATGGATAACGCCACGACTTCCATTAGGCGTAAGCCGCTGCCGTAAAGTAGTTCAATAATTGCCTTGTCACGCTTCTCTTTAGGGTTCTGGGGCTGAAAGTCCAAAAGCCGAGCCGCCTGATCTGTGTCTAAGACCTTTGGTAAGCGTCGTTTAACCTTAGGTGACCTAGCAATAGTTGCCGGATTAGTGGATATCACTTCTTGGTCTAGTAGATAACTATAGAAGCTTCGTATTGCGGAGAGGTTACGCTGAATACTTTTGCTACTTAAATCTTTGTGGCGTAAGTGAGAAATGAAGGCAGTAACATCCTGAGGTGTGCCTTGGGCAATGGGTTTTTGCAAAAAGTCAGAAAATTTGCAGATTTCTCGTTTGTAGGCATTCAACGTATGCCTCGAACAATTACGCACCACTGTAAGATAACGCAAATATTGTTCAACGAAAGTCTGTGACTCTGACATCAATCAGCCAGTCGATTCATTACTTTGCCGAGGATGTCAGCTATGTATTTGACGAAAAGGGTGTCCATGTTTTTGGCAAAACGATTGGCATCACGACTACCAATACACAAAGCACCAGAACCCTTGCTAAGAGTTAATGCCAAGATAACCGCGCTACCCGATTCATCGTGATCAGACATAGGGAACATTTTCTCTAACTCGCTTTGACGTAAGGCAGTGCAAGCGGCGTCAGTACTGTTTTGCAGATGTTGGAAAGGTAGTTCAACAAGATGGTGTTGAATATGATCTAAGGATAATGCCAGGTCTGCATCTAACATATGAGCGCAAACGAAGTCAGCTTCAAAATCTACCAAAACGTGAGTTGCCAATACTTCATTAAGCTCATGCCAAGAACTCACTTCGAGCAACGCCAGATTCAGTGAACGAGTTTTCGCAAAAATTTCGTCGTTGGCGCGAGCTGCGTGTAGTAGCTCATTCATGCGTCTTCGCATAGCCACATTACGATCACGCAAAATATCAATTTGACGTTCTATAAGGGACACTGCGGTGCCAGATTCGTGGGGTAGGCTAAGCTCCGACAAGGCGGTTACGTGGCGCTGAAAAAAATCCGGATGTTTACGTAGGTAATCAAGAATTTCCTGTTCACTGATTTTGTCTTTTGCATCTTCGTTATCATTATGTAGGTGCATAAGTTAGCTCTCCGTTACAATTTCGCCGCGATGGACAAGGGTTGCGTCGCCGCTCATCACCACAGGTTGACCTCTGCCAGACCAATGTATCCGTAGCTTGCCGCCAGGCAGAGACACTTTCACTCGACCGTTAACATGGCCGTTTAAATGTGCGGCCACTACAGCTGCGCAGGCGCCGGTGCCACAGGCTAATGTTTCACCAACGCCGCGTTCATAAACGCGTAGGCGCACAAAATGCTCATCTACTATTTGGCAAAAACCGATGTTTGCGCGTTCTGGAAAAAATTCGTGGGCGGTCAATGCGCCACCGATTTTTTGCACATCCAGATCAAGCAAACTGTCTACAAAAATCACTCCGTGAGGATTGCCCATAGAAACTGGCGTTACGCAAAAGGTTTGCTCATCGAGAGTAATGTTTTCTGTAAGTTGTCCCGAGCCACCGATGAATGGTATGTCTTTGTGTTCAAGTATTGGCGCCGGCATTAAAGTTTCAATGTGCTGTGTACTTTGCCGAGTAGTTTCGATCATTCCTCCGGCTGAATTCCAGAGTAAATGGTTGCTCTTACTCAAGCCCAAGTGGTTGGCAAGAAAGGCCACGCACCGAGTGCCGTTGCCACATTGTTGAGCCTCTGTGCCGTCTGCGTTAAATATCAGATAATCGAAATCGGCGTTTGCCACTGTGGGCGGGGCTATAACCAGTAGCTGATCAAAGCCTATACCCAGCTTTCTATTGGACCAAGCGCGTATTAGGTCTGCATTCAAGTTTTGCGGATTGCTTACGCAATTTAGCACCATGAAGTCATTACCAAGGCTGTGCATTTTATGAAAAATGCGCGTGGTACTCACGGCCAATAGCCCGGTGGATTTAGCTTGGTTGAATTAGTCATCATGAACCTAGTCTAGTGGCCTGCTTGGTCGAGTTCTAGGCGTAATTGATCTTGAATTGTTTCGCGTCGACGAACCACTTTAAATTCGTCACCGTCGACCAAAACCTCAGGTGCTCTTCCGCGGGTGTTGTAGTTCGATGCAAGTACCGATCCGTAAGCACCTGTTGAGAGTACTGCGACCAAGTCATTTTCTAGTAAAGGCAAAACTCTGTCCTTAGCGAGAAAATCGCCAGATTCGCAAATTGGACCTACAATATCCCACTCAAGCGGCTGGGCTTTCGACGACCTTTTTACAGGTATTACCTCATGCCAAGCTTGATATAGGGATGGCCGAAGTAGATCGTTCATTGCAGCATCTACTACGGCAAAGTTCTTGTGCTCGGGTTCGTCAGCGACCTTTAGATATTCTACTCGTGTCAGTAAAACCCCAGCGTTGGCAGTGAGAAATCTTCCCGGCTCAATGCGCAGCTGTAGATCTCTGCCACCCAAAATTTGACCGACACTTGCACCCCAGTCGTTAATATTAAGAGGCACCTCATCTCGGTATTGAACACCAAAGCCGCCACCCAAATCGATATGCTGGAGATTAATGCCTTCTCTCTCCAGTGTGTCGCGCAGTTCAAGAATGCTTGTCAACGCTTGTAACAATGGCTCTGGCTCGTTGATTTGCGAGCCAATATGACAATCAATACCGGTGAGGTTAATAGCGGGATTTTCTGCAGCAAGCCGATAAAGTTCCAGGGCTTGCTCCTTTGTTACGCCGAACTTATTTTCTTTGAGTCCAGTGGCAATGTACGGATGAGTTTTCGCATCCACATTAGGGTTGACGCGAATTGCAACATTGGCGACGCAGCCCAAAAGTTCTGCTTGAGCCATAATACGTAAAAGTTCGCTACGACTTTCCACATTGAAACAGCCGATTCCGGCTTTTAGTGCAAAGTTAATTTCTTCTGTAGATTTGCCTACCCCAGAAAAAATAACAGATGCTGGATCGCCGCCAACTGCCAGCACACGGCTCAGCTCTCCTGAGGAAACTATGTCAAAACCTGCTCCCAACGACTTGAATAAGGAGAGAATTGCAAGATTAGAGTTAGCTTTGACCGAGTAGTGTATTTGATGCGGTGTGCTAGTTAGTGCTTCGCTCAGCTGGTTATATTGGTCGGTTAGATAGCTGGTTGAATAAACATAAGCTGGGGTGCCAACTGTGTCTGCAATTTTGCTTAGAGAGGTGTGTTCAATATGCAGCTCATCCTGGAGATATTTTGCTGCAGTAAATTCGTTTTTTGAATGTCCTAAAGTCACGGCGTCATAGTCCTTTGGGTTTGCCCTAAGTTGAGTATGGTCGGATGAATTGAGTAGACGATCCGTTGCTCGCCACCAAGTACGGTTTCTTCGTGCCCAGGTAGCTGCAGAGGACCTTTTTGTCCGCATGTCGCCACCAGCCCAGAAATATAGGCTAAAACAATCCACTTCATATCTGCTTTTCCAATTTTTCAATCACCCAAGCACTATGCAGAGTTGGATGAATGTTCTGTGAGTCTTTGCGAACCGTCTATCCGAAACCTACTTGCCTGCCGTCTAGCTAGAGTACTGGTAGATAAAGCAATTTCACAAAGCGAATCTTCTATGAAGCAAAGGTGAGATGCTTTCTCGCCAAACCCTCACTCTAGTGCCAGCAATGACCTGGCTATATGAGCGCTCTTGCAGTCGTTATTGCTTTAAGAACTTGCCGGGGCGCAGTACCACCTAGGTGGTCTCTGGCAGCAACGGAACCAGTCAACGTGAGCACTTCATAGACGTCCTCATCAATAATATCTGAAGCGCCACCAGCCAGTTCATCAATCGACAATGCCTCAAGCGGCTTGCCTAACTCAATTGCGCGCTGCACTGCTTCGCCAACTACCTCGTGAGCATCTCTAAAGGGCAGGCCTTTTCTGACCAAGTAGTCAGCGAGGTCTGTAGCTGTGGTGAAGCCTGACAGGGCTGCTTGGCGCATATTTTCTTTATTCGGAACAATATTGGGTACCAATCCCACTAGCGCAGTGAGGCAGTCTCGTAATGTATCCACTGAATCAAAAAGAGGCTCTTTATCTTCCTGATTGTCTTTGTTGTAAGCCAAGGGCTGGCTCTTCATAAGGGTCAGCATAGATATCAAATTGCCATTTACCCGTCCGGTTTTGCCGCGAATAAGCTCTGGCACGTCTGGATTTTTTTTCTGCGGCATGATGCTAGAACCGGTACAAAATCTATCGGGTAAGTCGATAAAGCTAAATTGCTGACTTGACCATAAGATAAGCTCCTCGCACCAGCGCGACATATGGGTCAGCGTTAATGCGGCGACCGAGCAGAATTCAATTGCAAAATCGCGATCACTCACTGCATCCAGTGAGTTTTCACAGACACCTTCGAATTGCAAAAGTTCCGCCATAAACTCTCTATCGGGTTTATAGGGGGTCCCTGCAAGGGCCGCTGCGCCCAAGGGTAGTTGATTGGTGCGCTTGCGACAGTCCACCAGACGACTTCTGTCTCTGTTAAGCATGGCAAACCAAGCCATTAGATGGTGGCCAAATGTAATTGGCTGGGCCGCTTGTAGGTGTGTGAATCCTGGCAAGATGGTGTCGTGGTGCTTTTCCGCAAGGTCGGCTAAGCGGTGTAATAAAGCGGACTCAAGGTCAAAAATTTCGTCGATTGCGTCGCGTAAATAGAGCCTTATATCGGTAGCAACTTGGTCATTACGTGACCGTCCAGTGTGCAATTTTTTCCCTGTGTCGCCAATTAATTGGATAAGACGATGCTCTATATTCATATGAACATCCTCCAATGCGACACTCCAGACCATCTTTCCGCTTTCAATTTCGCCTTTTATCGCGTCCAAACCACCTTCTATCTGATCAAATTCGCCGGAGGTCAGCATTTTGATTTTCAATAGCATCTGAGCATGTGCAAGAGAGCCGCGTATATCTTCTTTATATAGGCGTTGATCAAAACTGATAGATGCGGTGAAAATTTCAACGAACTCGTCCGTTGCTTCGCTAAATCGCCCTCTCAGTAGACCCTGATCGGTTGTATTTTCTGAATGATCGGCTTTCTTTACCATTATGCTATTCTGCTTGCGCCAGGAAAATTTGAATTTCGGTTAGGCAGTATACCAAGCAATGAGGATTTAGTAGCCAGGTTGTTGGCTAGAGGTGGGAAAAATGTCGTTCGGTGGTAAATTTTGATCGCGCAACTCATAAAATCGGCGTCTAGTTCGGCACGCTTAGACGTTCCAGATTTGCTCGTTCCTAGAATGTTATTTTTTCTGGTGGTAACTGGCCTCCTGCTCGGTTTGTTCGGTTGGGCTTTGAGTATTGAAATGACATGGCATCATTTTATATACACGTCGCTTTTCGCTCTTTGGGTAGTACTGGTCTTCAGTATTGCGCTGCATTTTTTGCGCCCCTTTTTTGCACGCACCCCCATTTTCTATTCGGTTATCTGTGTATTTTTAGTAGGTATTGCTGCGACTGCTGGCGTTCATATCCTTATGAATATGGTCTTTTCTAATGAGCCCAGCCCTGAATACCTTCTGCCAAGAAGGCTCGCCATAGTGATTCTTTGCATAGGCGCCTACTTGAGATATACGGTGTTGCGACAACGGCTAATACGCCAAGAGGAGTCCGAACTCCACTCTAAGATACAAGCTCTACAATCTCGTATTCGGCCGCATTTCCTATTCAATAGCATGAATATTATTGCCAGTCTGATTCCTTCAGATCCTGAGACGGCTGAGCAAGTGGTAGAAGATTTATCCGAATTATTTCGTGCCAGCTTGCAGGAAGAGGGCAGTTTTGTGCGCCTAGAGGACGAGCTGGATTTATGTCAACGATATGTTCGTATAGAGGGTTTACGTTTAGGCGAGCGCCTAGTCATGAATTGGGCCATTAGTGAGGCAAAGGAATTGGCAAAGATTCCTCTTTTGCTGATTCAGCCCCTTTTGGAAAATGCGATTTATCACGGTGTTCAGCCTATTCCGGAGGGGGGCACAATCGACTTCACCCTTGAATATATTGGTGAGGAGATGCTCGTCACAATTAGCAATCCGGTGCCGCAGTTCGATTCAATCTATGGTTCAGATGATCATATGGCTCGGAATGACTCCAAATCGGTAGGAAAGAGTAATAACTTGGCAATAGCCAATATCCGTACAAGGTTAGAGGTTTTATATGGGCCGAAAGCCCAGTTGACTACCTCTTTACAGGGAAACACATTTTTGACCAAGTTACGGTGCCCTAAAGTACCGTTAGCTCAGTAAAAGAGGCCAAGTGCTATGCGAATTCTAATAGTAGATGACGAAACTCTCGCCCGCGACAGGTTGCGCCGAATGCTTGAAAGTGACGGACGACACGAAATAATAGGCGACGTCGGTACGGGCTTGGAAGCTTTGCGGATAAGTGAAGACTTACGCCCAGACTTGGTTCTATTAGATATTAGAATGCCCGGAATGGATGGCATTGAGACCGCTAGACACTTTCTTGGTCAAAAAGATTCTCCTGCTGTAGTTTTCTGTACGGCATTTGAAGAGCACGCCATTAAAGCTTTCGAGCTGCAAGCAGTCGGCTATTTGTTAAAACCCGTGAGAAAAGAGCATTTGATCGCGGCACTCGACAAATCTACTCGATTGAACCGGCTGCAACTGGCATCACTGCATGGTGTGGATGAAACTCGCCGCGCGCATATTTGTGCACGAACGTATAAGGGCGTTGAACTGGTTAATGTCAGCGATATTCGCTATTTACGAGCAGATCAAAAGTATGTTTCGGTGCGTCATGCCGGTGGAGAGGTTATCATTGACGAAACGCTGCGAGAGTTAGAAAAGGAGTTCGCTGATATTTTTCTGCGAATTCATCGCAACGCGTTGGTGGCGAAACACCATATTTTGGGTCTCGAAAAAAGTGTATCTGGCCAGATTGGGGTCAGATTAAACGATATCGAAGAAACCGTGGATATTAGCCGACGACATTTACCCGGGGTGCGCAAAGTTATAAGGCGGCTCTAATTATTAGGACCTTATGAAACACATTAGAATTGCCACGCGAGAGAGCAAACTCGCTCTGTGGCAGGCCAGATTTTTGCGCGCTCAATTGCTCTTAGCCCACCCAGAAATTGAAGTAACTCTAGTTGGCATGAGTACCAAGGGCGACCGTTGGCTAGATGCGCCTTTGAGCGAAATTGGCGGCAAAGGTCTGTTTATCAAAGAGTTGGAAGTTGCAATGCTCGACGGTCGGGCGGATATGGCAGTACATTCGGTTAAAGACTTACCCGCGGTTATGCCGGAAGGGTTTAGCTTGCCGCTGATCGCATTCAGAGATGATATCCGAGACGTCCTAGTCAGCTCTAAGGGGCCACTTGAAGCGCTGCCCATAGGTGCCCGAGTAGGTTCATCCAGTTTACGTCGCAAATCCCAAATCTTAGCAATTCGTCCGGATTTAGAAGTGCTGCCAATTCGCGGCAATGTCGGTACACGCCTTGAAAAACTTGATTCCGGCGAGTTCGAGGGTATTGTTCTTGCCGCCGCCGGCCTAGCGCGTTTAGAGTTGCATCGTGACGACTTGCACCCTCTTTCAATAGAGGAATGTCTACCGGCTCCAGGCCAAGGAGCATTAGGCGTTGAAATATTAGAGGGTAGCCCTATAGAAGAATTTCTTGTGCCCTTGTTGGATGCTCGAACCAGCGCATGTGTTATTGCCGAGAGAGGCATTAGTGCAGGCCTTGGCGCTGACTGCGCTTTGCCAGTGGCCGCTTCCGCCCATTTCACCTCAACAACGCAAATACAATTGTCTGCACTAGTAGCTGATGTTGTTGGTGCAAAAATCGTCCGCAGCACAGTAACTGGCAGCGATCCTCTAGCGTTAGCGAAGGAGGCAGTTGCACAGCTTCTTGCCAATGGCGCAGGTGAGATTTTAGATAACATAAGGCAAGATAAGCATTGAGCAACAATGGCCGAAACTGTGACGAAAGTCTGGATAACACTGACGCAACCTGGTGCATCGCGTATTGCCGCGCAGCTTGCTTCCGAGGGCTATGAATGCATTTGTGAGTCGGTTACTGAAATTCAGTTGCTGCCGCTGCGCCTAACCCCCATAACGAATAACGTCGTCCCGGACTTATGCATTTTTCTCTCCCAGCACGCCGCCAAACAATATTTGCAAGAGGTTTACTGTGAGGCCCACAGCGCCTGCAAATTTCTAGCCGTTGGCCCCAGTACCGCAAAAGTTCTTCGACAAAGCGGGCTCCAGGTCCTTGAGCCCGAGCATGCAAGTTCGGAAGGGTTGTTGGCTTGCGCTACTGTACAAAACATTAAAGCAGGCGAACGGGTGTGGTTGGTCTGTGGAGAGGGCGGAAGAGACATATTGCATAAGTCGCTGGCAAAACGCTGCCACCTAAGCGTCCTCAACCTTTACCGGCGGATCAACCCATCAATAAAAAACGCGCGAGTTATCGACGCTGATATAATTCTTGTAGGTTCATATCAGGGTTTTGTCGCCGCTGCTAAAACGTGGCAGGAACTTGGCGGCAGTTTATCGGCCAGTTTTGTCGTCCCATCTCAACGAGTGGCCGATCTTAGTTTAGAATTAGGCTTCACTAGAGTTGTTAACGCCCGAGGCCTGGACACTCAGTCTTTACTGAAAGCACTTGCGAGAATAAAAAATGCATGAAGAACAAATCGTTGAATCTAAAGACTCGGATTTGAGCGCTGAGGTGCAACCTAAACCGCAGCCAACACCAATGAGTAAAAATAAAGTGAGCAAAAATAAAATGAGTTCCGCAGGTCGGTTCTTCCTGTTTTTGACTTTTGTTTTGGCCGGTTGTGGTTTGGCGTTAGCAGGTTTTCTATATCTACAATTGATACAGAATAGCCCCTTAGAAAAAGCCCTGGCTGAAAGTAATGCTGCGCGGCAATCGTTGTCAGTAAAGGTGACAGATCAGGTGTCCTCTGCAAAAAATACTATGCAACAACGCCAACTTGCGTTGGAGGACCAACTCAAAGAAAAAATTGAACAGCGCCTTAGCCAGGCCGAACAAGATCTGCAGGCGGGCCTCGAACTGGTAACAGCAAGTAAACCGACAACGCCGCATAAATGGCGGTTAGCTGAGGCAGGCTATTTATTCCGCGAGGCAGATCGTAGGCTCATGATGCAGCGAGATACGGTTTTTGCTTTACGCGCTCTAGCCAGTGCGGAAAAAATATTGCAAGATCTTGGTGATGTAGCGCCCTTTGCATTGCGCGCAAAACTGGCCGATGACATTGCGTCACTGCAACGGATAGAGGTGGTTGATATTGAAGCCATTTTTATCCGCTTAGAGACGCTCAAAGGAGATACCCCCGAACTAGGCTCCTTGCAAAATATTGCTGTCACTTCCGATCCGGTCGTTACGCCCCCAACCCAAATCTGGTGGCAGCAGATTCTCGATAAGCTCAAGGATTTGGTTCGTATAAGTTTCTTAGTTGAACAGTCAGAAAATCACGAATTCCCTAAACTGTTACCTACACAAGAAATCGCAACCTTGGCTAGTCTAAGAATAAGGCTTGCTATAGAGCAGGCTCAACTGGCCTTGTTGCAGGGAAGAGAACAGATTTATCATGCCAGTTTGCTGCGTGCGAAGGAGACCACCATTGAATATTTTGATATCAATGGATCTCGTCAAAAGGAGCTACTGAAGAATATTGCGGAACTATCAGCTTTAGATTTGAATCCGCAATTGATCGATCTTTCTGCTTCCATAGCTATGTTGGACAAGATTGAGGCTGAATTAGAATGAAGTTGCTTACGGTATTACTCGTTGTCTTGCTTGCTGTTCTAGGCGTCGGCTATTGGTTTAACGAACCCGGTTATGTTTTGGTACGCATTGGCGACGTTGCTGCAGAGGCCACCGTATGGGGAAGCCTTGTAGCCCTGCTCTGTGTTTTGGTGGTGCTGCGTTTGATTTACCTAACCTTACGAACTTTTTTGCGTGGCAGTAGTTGGCTCATTGGTTGGACAGGTCAACGTAAAGCTAACGACAGACTGGTTTTAGCGGAGAAAGCCGCATTAGCTTCTGCGCGTAGCGATTGGCCCACCGCCGAGCGGCTTTTATTGAAAGCGAAGAAGCTTGGCGATATTGATTTTGCCAGTAACATCGGCCTAGCTCGAGCCGCTTATGAGCTTGGAAATAAAGAAGTTCAAATCAGTGCCCTAGCGTCAGCTAAAGTTGCCTCGCCGGCAAATGCTCGCTCCATTAGTTCCATTGCTCTGACATGGCTTATCACCCAAGGTGAAAGTGAAGAGGTTATTGAAACCTTGCAGCCATCTTTTTTGGCCGGCGAGTGTGCGGGTGACATGCTGGTTGTGCTAACTAAAGCTTATCTTGGACAGGGTCGTTGGTCAGACGTGCAAAAACTATGGCCATTGTTAGAAAAGCAAAAGCTATTGCAAAAAGAATTATTTGATGGTGACTTTGAGCGGCTTTGGGCCGTCCGCTTGTTAGCAGAGTCGAAGCCTAGTGGCGCCATGAAAGTTCTACCTAAAGCCTATAAAGCTGATGTCACCATCCTTCTGCCGTGGATCGATCTCTTATTGTTAGAGAAAGGTGGGGATGACGCGGCCGAAGCTATTGAGCACGTTTTGACGACTATTTGGCATGAGAAAATTGTGCAGCGATATTCTAAAGCCCAGCGTTCTGATGTTGATATTCAACTTGCTCAAGGAAAAAAATGGTTAAAGAAACGGCCTAACGATGTTGTTTTGTTGATGACTCTAGGTCGTCTGGCGACAACCAAACGCAAGCTAACATTAGCCAGAGAGCATTTTGACAGCGCGTTGACCCAAGCGCCAAAGGGTAGCTCGCTGCGTAAGGAAATCTATCGTGAGTTAGGCGGAGTTTGCCATGGTTTAGGCGACTCCCAACTAGCACTGCAGTATCTGTTGAAGGCATAACCAGTGGGTTAGTTTAGGCAGTTCTGAATGTTGGATAGCGCAGAAGAGATACGGAATTAGCAGTTGGCTTTTCAGCCGAAAGAACTAGAGCAGCTGAACGTATATAAAACGGTCAGCTGCGCTGGGTTGCTCAGCTTATCGTTTCATGGAGTTAAAGAAGTCATCGTTAGTTTTGGTTTCTTTTAGCTTGTCTAAGATAAATTCGATGGCCGCTATGTCGTCCATATCGTGCAGTAGCTTACGCAGAATCCAGACCCGCTGGAGCTCTTCTTCTGTCATTAGCAGTTCTTCCCGCCGTGTCGCCGATCTACGAATGTTAATCGCAGGGTAAACACGCTTCTCAGCAATTTTACGTTCAAGGTGTAATTCTTGATTACCTGTGCCCTTAAATTCTTCGTAAATGACCTCGTCCATCTTCGACCCTGTGTCTACCAATGCTGTAGCCACGATGGTCAGGCTGCCGCCTTCTTCGATATTTCTCGCCGCGCCAAAGAAACGCTTTGGTCGCTCCAGTGCATGTGCATCTACACCACCGGTTAGGACTTTGCCAGATGAAGGCACAATGGTGTTATAGGCCCTTGCCAAACGCGTAATAGAGTCGAGAAGAATGACCACATCCTTTTTGTTCTCAACCAGACGTTTGGCCTTTTCAATGACCATCTCTGCAACTTGAACGTGCCTTGAGGGTGGTTCGTCGAATGTTGACGCCACTACTTCGCCGCGAACTGAGCGTTGCATTTCGGTCACTTCTTCTGGGCGTTCATCAATGAGAAGTACTATCAGTACAGTCTCTGGATTATTCGATGCAATAGACTGAGCAATATTTTGCAGAACTAAAGTTTTACCAGCTTTGGGAGGCGAAACGATGAGTGCTCTTTGGCCCTTACCGATTGGCGCTACAAGATCCATGATCCGGGCGGTCAAATCTTCAGTACTACCGTTGCCTCGTTCAAGTTTTAATCTTTCATCAGGAAACAGCGGTGTCAGATTTTCGAATAAGACTTTGTGCGTTTTGCTGCTACTTTCACTGAAGTTAATTTCGTCGACTTTGAGCAGCGCAAAATATCTTTCGCCGTCTTTAGGCGGCCGAATTTTTCCAGCAATACTATCCCCGGTACGTAGATTGAACCGTCTAACTTGACTTGGCGAGACGTAGATATCGTCTGGGCCTGCTAGATATGAACTGTCAGGCGAGCGCAAAAAGCCGAAACCGTCTTGAAGGATTTCTAGCGTTCCTTCGCCATAGATGTCCTCGCCATTTTTGGATTGCTTGCGCACAATCGCGGCAATAACTTCTTGTTTGCGGGATCTGCCGACATTCTCCAGACCCATCTCTCGGGCAGTCTCCATGAGTTCTGCGACAGGTTGGCGTTTTAAATCTGAAAGGTGCATAGCCATATAAGTATGAAAACCGTTTAAGTAGTGTTTGAGTTTGAATTCTCCGCGGTGCTAGCAAGGCATACACTGGGAGATTAGGCATGGTAAAACAAAGGGGGTTCTGTGGGAGATGGGGATCGAGTGTTATCTCAAATTGTTCCAAATTTCTTACATCTCTCAATCTCTAGTCTAGTGACTTGAGGCTGGGGGTCAAGGAGTAAAAACAATCTAAATGATATGATTTTTTACCTGCAACCAATGCAAGTGGGAGAAATTTTGCTAAATACCTTGCCCGACTTTCGTTGATTTTGCCGGCCCGTTTACAAAATAGGCCTAAGCGAGGCCCATTCTGTGAACGCAGAAAAACAGTAACAATACTAAATATTGCTGTCTAAAAAGGCCTGTAGCTGCGACTTGGAAAGCGCGCCAACTTTAGTCGCTTCTACCTCGCCATTTTTGAACAGCATAAGTGTCGGAATGCCGCGAATACCATACTTAGGAGGTGTTGCTTGATTGGAATCAATATCCAATTTGCATACCTTAATCCTATCTGCGTACTCACCTGCTACCTCACTCAAAATAGGTGCGATCATCTTGCAGGGTCCGCACCATTCAGCCCAGTAATCTACAAGTACGGGTTTATCTGAGTTAAGAACGTCTTCTTGAAAGCCGTCGTCACTGGTATGAACGATATTGTCGCTCATGTGAGCCTCCTAATATTTTGGAAAAGAAAATTGTAGCACCGATAAACTATACCTGTCCCGATAAAGCCATCACTCGCGGGTAAATGAGCGCAGTATTTGTATGGCGGTATTTTGTTGCAGCTGCGCGCAAGCTCGTTAATTTTGTTCTGCCTGAGAAATCAGCCACTGTTTGCTGAAGTAGCTCAAAATACCGTCGGCGCCTGCGCGTTTGAAACACAATAGGCTTTCGCCAATGACCGCCTGCCCGAGCCATCCTTGTGCAATTGCCCCGGCGTGCATAGCGTATTCACCACTAACTTGGTAGGCGAAGGTAGGCACCTGGTATTTGTCTTTGACCCGACGCAAGACATCTAGGTAAGGCATGCCTGGTTTCACCATAACCATGTCGGCGCCCTCGTCGATGTCTAAACCGACTTCATGAATGGCTTCTTCTAGGTTAGCCGGGTCCATTTGGTAGGTCTGTTTATTACCACCACCTAAGCTGTTTGTTGAACCCACCGCATCGCGAAATGGTCCGTAGTAAGACGAAGCATATTTTGCTGAATAAGCCATGATTCGAGTATTTATAAGGCCTGTCTTTTCTAGCTCTTTGCGTATTGCAGCAATTCGGCCATCCATCATATCTGAGGGCGCAATAACGTCTGCACCGGCGTTGGCACATACAGTAGCCTGTCGGCATAAAGCTTCAACGGTAATGTCGTTGGCTACATAACCTGTGTCATCCAAGATACCGTCTTGGCCATGGGTGGTATAAGGATCTAAGGCCGCATCGGTAATAATGCCAAGGTCGGGCACAGCTGATTTAATCGCCTGTACAGCCAGTGGAATAAGCCCATTGGGATTGTAAGCCTCAGCGCCGTCTAAGGTCCGAACTTTGCTATCCACATTAGGAAATAGAGCAATGGCCGGTAAGCCCAAGTCATACAACATCTTGGCTTCTTGCACTGCGAGGTCAATAGATAGACGTTGGATACCCGGCATGGACGCAATATCTGTTGCTTGTTTATCGCCATCGATAATGAACATTGGATAAATGAGGTCATCGGCGCTGAGCTGATTTTCTCTGACCAAACGCCTGACAAATTCTTTTTCTCTATTCCGGCGCATTCTGGTTTGTGGAAAGGCTCTCATACAAACTCCTATTATTGCCTAGCGCACTGGCTAGTTAACGCATCTCTCTAATGGGCAAAGTTTTTGCCGCAAGCGGTTTTGCGGCCTCTGCCAATACTAGTCAATACTTTCTAATTCCGCACTGGCAGCAAGCCAACCTTCCTCAGATTTATCCACCTGCTTACGTAAGTTCGCGGCTTTGGCTAGCAGATCATTTAATTCATCCGCTGGCATTTCATCATAGGTCTTTTGGTCGGCTAAAATTTCTTCGATTGCTTCCAGTTTAGTGTTGCCGCGTTCCATCTCTTTTTCGAAATTGCGCACACTCTTGCGTAATTCAGTCAGCGATGCCCTTGCAGCGGCACGTTCTTGGCGAGCGGCTTTTTTTGAACCTGCACTGTCTTTAGCACCCACGCTGGCTGAGCCATTTTCAATTCTGGCGGCAGTGTAATCCTCAATATCGCCCTCGTAGGTAGTCAAAGTGCCATTTTCTACCAACCAAAGCTCGTCGACGATTTTCGCCAATAGACTTCTATCGTGAGCAACAATAATAACCGCGCCGGTATAAGCCTGGAGGGCCAATGCCAGGGCGTCGCGCATGTCTAAGTCGAGGTGGTTTGTCGGTTCGTCTAAAACAAGAACAGCGGGCTTTTCCGAGGCTAAAATAGCCATAACAAAGCGAGCTTTTTCGCCACCGGAAAGGCTTTGAATGGGGCGTTGTATCATTGGCAGGTTGAAACCCCATCCACCTAGATAGTCCCTACATTGTTGTTCTCTAAAGTCTGGCCTGACTTCCATCATTGATTCGTAGGCAGTAGATGCCATATCTAGTGATTCGAGTTGGTGCTGGGCAAAGTAGCCAATATGCGAGTGGGTGCCTTTTTCTAGCTGTCCATTTAGCGGCTCTAAGTCGCCTACAATGGCTTTGAGCAGTGTCGATTTGCCCGCGCCGTTAGCACCAAGCACGCCAATTCGCGCCCCGGGTAGTACAGTTTGCCCCACCTGTTTTAGAATCACTGAATCGCCGTAGCCAAGATCCATTTTGCGAAAGCTAAAAAGCGGATTAGAGACTTTATCTGGGTTGCTAAAGTTGACCCTATAATCTGAATCTACGTGCAGGGCCGCTTGAGTTTGCATACGTTCCAATGCCTTTATGCGGCTTTGTACTTGCTTTGCCTTACTCGCAGTAGCGCGGAAGCGGTCGACAAATTGTTGTATGTGACTAACCTGGGCTTGGTGTTTTACTGCCATGGCCTGTTCACGCTCTAGTTCATCGCTGCGCTGGCGTTCAAATGAGGTGTAATTGCCCTTGTAAAACTTGCCCTCAGAACCGGCCAGATAAAGTACTTGAGTAACCGTTGCATCAAGAAAAGCCCGGTCGTGAGCGATAATAAGCAAAGCGCCTTGAAAGCGTTTTAACCAATTCTCCAGCCACAATATGGCTTCAAGGTCCAAGTGGTTAGTGGGTTCGTCGAGTAGCAGCATATCGCTGGGTGCCATGAGTGCCTGGGCAAGATTCAGACGAATACGCCAGCCGCCGGAAAAGTCTCGATAGGACTTTGTGGCTTCAACGTCACTAAACCCCAAACCATACAAAATCTCACCGGCTCGGGCTTCGGATTGATAACCCCCTTGGTCGTCGTATTCCGCGTATAGGTTGGCGAGCTTTACCGGGTCTTCCGTTTCAGCGATCGCCTTCTCTGTCTTGCGCAGCTCTTTATGCCCGTCAATTACGAACTCTATGGCTGGGCGATCATTGATCTCCACTTCCTGGGCCATATAGCCCACTTGCCAGTCTTCGGGAAAATCCACTTCGCCACCACTGGCTTCGAGTTTTTTCAGAACTAGATTAAAGAATGTGGACTTGCCAACACCGTTGCGACCCACTACAGCAACCCGTTGACCGGGATAGACTACGAGGTTGACGTCGTCAAATAGCACGTCGTCTCCGCGCTCGAATTTTAGATCTTGTACACGCAGCATTGGCTAATTTACTTCTTTCCTAGTTGGAGTTTCGGGCACTAATAAGGTTTGGGTCGAAATCACCGCAGTGAATATTCGAATGTTTTTAAGAATTTCTACGGTTATCGTCTTTGCTGAAATTCAAAGACCGAGCAAAACTACAAAGTAAATAGTCTGTTCAGGAAACCCTAGCTTGTTCGGGTTTGGCGCGAGCAGCTTTTCTGCCGGCTTGGATTGGGCGAGGTAGTTCGCGTCGACCTGAGGTTCTTCGATCAATCCAAAGCATAATATCACGCCAAGCAGCGTACTCTTTACTTGCAGCTGCGCTGTCTCTCATTTCCAATACACCGATACCAGTTTCTGCAGCGGTTACGTATACGGCAGAATCTCTTAACTCACTAATAACCGGAACACTAAGGCAGCGTAAAAAGTCTTCGAAACGCTGTAGATGCGCCGAACTATTATGGGCTCTGTTGTAAATTACGCCCATAGGTCTTGGGGTTGCGCGCATCACTCTATGGGTCATTAAGTCAGTGACAAAGCGCTCGCCTGCTTTTATGTCCAGAGAAGATGACAGCATAGGTATTAGAACCAGATCGCTGGCTTTGAGAGCTTCCTCAAACAAACGGGCATCTGAGTGTCTACCGGTTACATCCATAATAATAACGTCCGAGCCGTTATCCTGCTCTTGGGCGATTTGTTCGGCTAGCTTGTCGGCTGAATGATAATTGGCGACGGTATTTACTTTTGGGGCTTGGGCATTTCGTTCTTCGGCCCAATGTAAGCAGCTGGCTTGTCGGTCACAGTCTAGTAGTGAAACTTTTAAACCCTGATTGGCAAAAGCCACAGCAAGGTTTGTAGCAATGGTTGTTTTGCCACAGCCGCCTTTACTATTGGCCACCAATATTTTTTTTGTGGTTCCGCTCATACTTAATCCCTACATACCCGAACCTAATGTTTGGGGTGTTTTTTCGTCTCTTTTCCTAGCGACTGGCTGAAGAGCGGCTAAAGACTGTTATTTAATACCTTGGCGAATTTGCATAACACAGCCAAAGAGTAGCGCCATAAAGCCTGCAAATAACCAAGCCGGAATGCTCAAGCCAAGCAATGACCAGCTTACCTGGGCGCAGTCTCCTGTGCCTGTTGTCATAGCTGCGAGTAAATCACCCAGTGGAAACGACTCAATCATATAAGCTAAATCGGGACCACAGCTAGGCACCTGGTCTTTAGGTAAATTTTGTAACCAGATTTGGCGTAGCGAAAAACCGCTGCCGATCAGTGCAAAAACACCACCGATTAGGGGGTAAATGCCCCAGCGTGGACTATGGGCTAGGCTCGCATAGGCAGTTAAGCCCACTAAAGCAAGCCAGATCCGCTGCATCATGCATAGTGGGCAGGGGCTTAGGCCCATGGCATATTCCATGACCAAGCCAATGCAGAGTAAGCCGCCACTGACTAGGCATATTGCCAGAGCCCATTGTTCAGATTTCCAAGATTCCAGCATCAGATATTAACCACGACTTTTCCAACGGCCCTTCGTTCGGCCAGACAATTAAGTGCTTGGGCGTACTCGTCTAGAGCATACTCGGCACCGATAAGCGGGCTGATTTTACCAGCCTCAAACATAGACATTATTTCAGCAAAGTTCTGGGCATTGTCATCCGGAAAGCGGGCTGAAAACGCACCATAAAAGACGCCTACTAGCTGGCAACTCTTGAGCAAGACAAGGTTTGTAGGTACGCGAGGGATATCGCCGCCGACAAAACCCACGACCAAAACTCGACCGTACCAATTTATTGAACGCATGCACTGATCAAACAAAGGGCCGCCCACTGGATCGTAAATCACGTCAGCACCTTTACCGCCGGTCAGTGCTTTAACTTTATCCTTTAAATCACCATCACTATAGTTGATTAAGTCATCGGCACCGGCGGTCTTTGCAACCGCTAATTTTTCGTCGGTAGATGCAGCTGCAATAACCCGCGCGCCCATTGCCTTACCAAGTTCTACAGCGGCTAAGCCTACGCCACCGGCTGCGCCTAATACCAAGAGTGTTTCACCGGGCTGCAAATTGGCCCGTTGCTTCAATGCATAATATGACGTGCCATAGGTAGTGCTTATACCCGAAGCTTGGGCAAAACTCATGGAGTCGGGTTTGGACTTTAAACCCTTTGCTGAAATGGCGAGTTTTTCTGCAAAGCCGCCGTGGCCTGAACCACCAAAAACTGCATCGCCGATCTTCCAGCCATCAACGTCAGAAGCAACGGCACTGATCACCCCCGATATCTCGCCGCCTGGCGAAAACGGAAATTCAGGCTGGGACTGATACTTACCTTCGATCATAAGCACATCGGGGAAGTTTAGAGCGCTTGCCTTAACATCGACGATTACATGACCTGGCCTCAATTCCGGCTCACTCACCTCTTCAAGTGTGAGGTTTTCGGCAGGGCCATAGGATTTACACAATACGGCTTTCAATATATTTCCTTGCTTTCACGAGCGGCAAAACAGGCTGGCGCTCAAAAAATAATTTTCTGGGTGCGTAGGGTAGTCTAAGAGGGGCGAAATGTGGACCGAAGTTTGCGACAGATTAGCCTTGGTTGCCTCAATATGACGCAAAATTGCGGGTGTTGAGGCAGTGTACGGCGCTTTTGCGTTTGTTTTACGCCAATTTGCCTGAAAAGGGCGCGAAGGCCGTTTTCTCAGAGTGGCTCAGTTACTCTAAAAGTTCGTGCCAGCTAGACAGCTGTTGTTCAAGTTCAGCGTAATACAGGAGAAAATCTGGGAGTGCAGATTCGCGGAGGGATGCTGCGCAGGCATCGACGTCGGCAAACCAAGCTTCCTTATTCAATCGTTGTAATACGGACCCGAGGCCGCGCTGAATATTTTCCCATTGGTCATAATTTGCAAAGAGGTCTCGCTGCTGGGCGTATTGCAAAAAGCGTTGTCCATGCGCCGGTAAAAAACCATCATACTCAGTCAATGCTGCGTAGCACTTTGCTGAAAAGATGGTCTTTGACTCACTGTGCAAATGATCCCAACTAATGGACAGAAAATAGTCTGCTAGCAGGTCGACAAAGATCGGCGCGTAACGCCTGTATTCTGGAGGGAACCTTTCACAAGTTGTTTTGATTGCATGCTGGGTGTTCGAAAACGCATCAATCCGGCGGTGCAAGCGCACGCCAGCCTGCAATGCTTGGGGCCATGTTGGATTTACTGGGCCTTTGCTAAAGTCCGCGATAACAGCGCCGGCTAATAGTCCTTGGCGGGTTTCGCGATCCACCTGCCAGCGCTCAGCTGCATGATCTGCCAATACACAGTGAGCTAAAAAATTCATAAGAGACCTATCTAAAAAACCTATTTAAGAGACCTATTAAGGACAGTGCCAAAAGTGCAATCTGGTGTTGCTGAGTATGCATTTGCATCACCCTCAATCGGCTTTCACGCGAGCTTAATATATTCTTTAAGGAACTCGTTGAAGGGTTGGCTCTCGCTAGCCTCGATGCTTGCTTGACGCTTAATGGAGTCGGCGGCTTCTAAAGACAACGCCTGCGCTTCCTCGGTGGACAAATTTGCGTTAAGAAAATGCTCGTGATGTTTTTCCGCATGTTCTAAAGAAAACTTCGAAAATGAACCTTTCATACTCAGAGCTGCAAGAATTTTCGCCGAGGGCGTCTGCTGCGCGGACGCGACTTTGCGTAATTGCTTGTGCAAACTTTGGCTGTAGTTTTTGCCACCATGAGCATTATCAAGTAGCTCGCTGATGGGTTCACATTGAGTTAGCAGTTCATTGGCCCAACTAGTTAGGCTTATGTTCTTGCCGTCGCGCTCTAAGGCCAATTCTGGTTCCCGGCCTTTCTCAACAACTACGGCTTGATTGCGATCCATGCGAGCCGTTTCTTCCCGACTATCATCTGGGCTGTCTGCCAGTAGACAAAGCAGCAAAAATGTATCGATAAAGCGTATTTGCTCTAAGTTGATGCCCATTGGTTCAAAGGGGTTAAGGTCAATACAGCGCACTTCGACGTACTCTACACCCCAATTATTTAAGGCCAGTAGCGGGCGCTCACCAGACCGAGCTGTGCGCTTGGGTCTAATAGTGCCGTAGAACTCGTTCTCAATTTGTAGAATGGAGTCGTTTAGCTGCTGGTGTTCACCGTCTGCAGTTGGCTGAAATTGCGCGTATTCGGAGTGACTTTTAGTCAGGCCTTCACGCATTGATTTTGAATAGGCATCTAAAGAGTTATAGGAAACATGCATTTCGCTTTGGGCGTCACTTTGGTAGCCCAATCGCCCCATACGCAAACTTGTAGCGTAGGGCAGGTAGTATGTGCCTTCATTAAATGGATCTAGGCGGTGGTCAAGATTCTGAATAAATGACCTACATACTGCAGGTGAGGCGCCGAATAAATAAATCAGCAGCCAAGACCAGCGGCGAAAATTTCGGATCAGAGCAAAATAAGCCTGGGTACGTTGCTCTTGGTCGTGTACTCCCAGCGCATTCCATAACTCGTCTGGCAGGGAAAAATTGTAATGAATGCCAGAAATGGTCTGCATTAGGCGACCGTATCTGTGACCAAGACCGCGACGATAAACGGTTTTCGCTTGGCCAATATTTGAACTACCGTATTGGCCTAGAGGAATGGCCGCCTGATCGCTCGGGAAGATGCAGGGCATGCTACTTGGCCATAGATGCTCGCCGGCAAGGTTCTGATGGATATACGTGTGCACGCGGTCTAACTCTGCCAGGCATTCTTCAGGGCTGGCGTGGACACCTGTAATCAGTTCAAGTTGCGCTTCAGAAAAGTCTGTGGTGATATTTTTGTGGGTTAGCGCTGAGCCTAATGCTTGAGGGTGCGGCGTCTTGGCTAGGCGACCATCTAATGAAATACGCAGACTTTCTTTTTCAATTCCACGAGTCAACAAGCTCAAGCCAGAATTGGCACCGCCAAGGAGTTGCAGTTTTTTTGCACTCAAATTCATAACGCATTACGTCCTTTTGATGCAAAAAGACTTTGCAAAATGCCCAAACTTTTTGAATTTAAAATTCTCAAACCCCAGCCCCTACATTTAACTTCAATGCCCTGCATGGAAGCAGGGCAACAAGGAAGCAGCTAGCTTGCGCCAATTGAGAACTACTTTAGTTCTCAGTCGGAGTGACCCTTCAGTTTGTAGGGCCTGCCGCCACAATTGACGCGTCCACCTCGAACTTCTTGAAGTTTTCGACAAACTTTCCAACGAGGGAATTGGCAGCATTATCATAGGCTGCTTTGTCGGACCAAGCGTCTCTTGGGTTGAGCAGTCGATCTTCAATGCCAGCCACTTTCAGTGGGATCTCTAGATTGAACCCTGGTAATTTTTGGGTCTGTGTATTTTCTAGATCGCCATTTTGAATTGCCGCAATAACCGCTCTGGTTATTGGAATGCTAAAACGCTCACCAACGCCATAACCACCGCCAGTCCAACCGGTGTTGACCAGATAAACTCGCGATCCGAATTCTTCAATACGCTTAATCAATAGATCGGCATAAACCCCAGCTGGGCGTGGGAAAAACGGTGCACCGAAACAGGTTGAGAAAGTTGCTTTGTAGGCCTCTGTGGAGCCAATCTCGGTAGAACCGACTTGGGCTGTATAGCCTGAAAGAAAGTGATAGGCCGCAGCTTCTTTACTGAGCAATGAAACAGGCGGTATCACACCACTCACATCACAAGTCAAAAAGATGATGTTGCTGGGTTCACCTGCTCTATTTTCCGGCACCTTTTGTTCGATATTGCTGCGTGGATAGCAGGCGCGAGAATTTTCAGTTAGTGAGCTGTCTGTGTAATCAGGGTCACGATTTTCGTCGATGATGACGTTTTCTACAATTGCTCCAAAGCGAATCGCATCAAAGATCACGGGTTCGTTTTTGCGGCTTAAGTCGATGCACTTCGCATAGCAGCCGCCTTCAAAGTTGAACACAGTACCTTTGCCCCAGCCATGCTCATCATCACCAATCAGTAAGCGCGATGGGTCCGCTGATAGGGTGGTTTTACCTGTGCCGGATAGACCAAAGAACAATGTCACGTCTTCAGCTTCACCCATATTTGCCGAGCAGTGCATAGGTAGCACGTCTTTTTCTGGCAGCAAAAAGTTAAGTACGGAGAACATCGCCTTTTTCATTTCTCCGGCATAGCGCATACCTGCGATCAAAACTTTACGTTGAGCAAAGTTAATCATTACAGTGCCGTCGCTATTGGTGCCGTCGCGCTCAGGTTCGCACTGAAATAATGGCGCGTTGACTACCTGCCAAAGTTCTTTGTTGTGCGGGTTGTAGTGTTCAGGAGATATGAACATGGATTTGCCAAACAAGCTGTGCCAAGCGTATTGAGTGGTTACTTCAATAGGTAAGTAGTGCTCTGGGTCTGCACCAACATGTAAGTTTGATGTATAGGTCTCAGTTTCACCGAGGTGAACTTGAACTCTATCCCAAAGGTGTTCGAATACTTCTGTTGTGATAGGTAGGTTTACATTACCCCAGTCGATAGATTCAGAAGTTGACGGTTCGTTGACGATGAAGCGATCTTTCGGTGAGCGGCCTGTGCGCGCTCCAGTTTCCACAACGATAGCACCGTTGCTTGCAAACTTACCTTCTCCGCGAATTACGGCACGCTCGGCTAAGTCTGCGGAGGTTAGATTATTATGGCTAATGGATTGATCGCTTGATCCGTGTTCTTTGGACATAGTATTTATGTGCTTGGCGAAAAAGGTTGCAAATTATGCCAGAGGATATGGGGTGGCGAACAGCCGATAATTCGCTTTTGTATACATTTGATGCCTTTTTCTGGCGCGCACCGGGTTACTGGCACGCCATGGCCGCTTTTCGTTAGAATATTCCTAGTAATTTTTTCGTGGTCGAAGGTCGATATACAGCTGCATTTGGTTCAATAGTACTGTTTTGCAGCAGGTCGATCTTCTTAGTGCAGGGTCTTTGGCTGGTCTGGCGTGTCAGTGGCTTCGCTTGCTGCCGCCGCAGTTTGTTCGGCTAGGTCAGCGAGCACTTTGCTGACGCCGGTTTTGTCATAGCTATATCGATTGCCGCAGAACTCGCAATCAACGGTGATTTCGCTTTGTTCTGCAATCAGCGCGGCGAGGTCGTCACCACCCAGCATCATTAAAGTGGTGTCTGTCTTTTCACGGCTACAAGAGCAGCGGTAGGACAGATCTCTTGGCTCATGTAGCCTGCAAGGGTGTTCGTTGAAGAGTCGGTAGAGAAGGGTTTGAGGGTCTAGTAGGCTGAGCTCTTCGTCGGTGGCTGTTGCCGCTAGGGTAGTTAAGGTATGCCATGCTTGAGTTGCTGCATCTATCTCAATTTCTGTGGCCTGGGGGCTATTAGGCAGCCGTTGTAGCAACAGCCCAGTGACAGAGGGTGATGATGTGGAGGCGCTACTAGCAAAATGCAGGCAGGTTTCCAGCTGTTCTGAAGTTACGAAATAGTGCTCCAGGCATTGTGCAAGGGTGTCGTATTCTAGTGATACAAAGCCTTGATAGGGCTGCATGCCGCTTGCTTTATCGGGAATTAGAGACAGCGCCAATTGGCCATTACCTAGCCATTGGGCTAATGGCTGCTCGTCGATTGCCTCATTGTCTGGATCTTGCAGATGCATAATGCCGCGCAAAAACGATTGACTCTGGCACTCCGCCAACGACCTTAATAAATCGCCGTCCCCTCGAGACTGTAAAGTCACTGCGCCAGAAAATTTGATGTTGTCGGCAACCATGGCTACCGCCGCAAGCATTTGGCCGAGCATTTCATGGATGGGCTTTGGATAAACTCTGAACGCAGTGGCATTGGCCAAGGATTTTTCTAAGCGCACCCATTGACCTCTGATGGGCAGGTCAATAAAGCTAAATCGGTGTAGTACATCCATATTCGGTAACGCTGCTGAAAAATTATTGCTGGTGCGGACAGCCTGCATTATTCCGCAGCAGAGCAGTTTGGGCTAGGCATTTTTAGATAAACGTAAAACTCAGATCTAAATCAAGGTCGCAGTTCAGGTTTGGTCTGACTCATGGCTCTCCCAGCCTTGGTCTAACGACTTCAGCTGGCTTAATGCGCGCCGGTCTTTTTTGTTTGGGCGGCCACTGGGTACGGTTAAGCCTGCTCGCTCCATGCGACGCCTGCTCACTGAAATTTCTCGCAGCTCTATACTTTCTGCGGTTTCGGTATATAAGGTTTGGGCCACAGTTGCAGACCCCCGGTGCTCGGATAGTGCATCCACCACCACAGTTTGCAACTGGATCCCTTTGCGAATAGTCAGCACTTGACCGATACGCAGTTCTTTTGCTGGCTTGGTGCGCTGATCATCTACATGAACTTTGCCGCCCTCAACCGCAGCTTTAGCCATGGAGCGTGTTTTGAAAAACCTCGCAGCCCACAGCCAGCGGTCAACTCGAGTGCCACTCACAATAAGCCCGGGAGTAATTCAGCGCAGTTGTTTACCGCCGGGTGTAGAGTTTTTTCGCGCAACGGTTTCTGCGAATCAGGATTTAAAATTGCCCAGTTTTCGCGAATACCAAATGTTGCCGCAGCATCTAGAACACGAGGAGTGTCATCTAAAAATAGCGTGCGTGCAGGGTCAAAGGGGTGCTGTTGCTGTAGCGCGCGCCAAAATTCCTGCTGCTCTTTAGGCACAGCAAAGTCATGGCTTGAAACCACTCCATCAACATAGTCGCCAAGCCCTGTGCATTGGTGCTTCAAATTGAATCCCTTACGGTCTGCATTGGTGGCGATGAAGGTTTGCTTATTGCTATTTTTTAGATCTGTAAGAAAATCTTTTGCACCAGGCAGGTAGTCGATATGAGCGGTGGCTGTTTGGTGTAACTGCATAATGTCTAAGCCAGTGAATTCGCTCCAATAGCTAAAACTATAAAAAGGCATGGTGCCAAGTAAACTGGACATATGCTTACCTAGGAACTGTCGTGCTTGATCGATTGGAATCTGCCTTGCTTCTGCCAAGGCCGCGGGGACGATATGGCTCCACACCTGATTGTCATAGTTTAGGTCCAATAGTGTGCCATCCATATCCAAAAAAACGGTATCAATGCTGTCCCAATCTAAACGTGATTTTTGCTCTGCTGGGTTGACCTCTAACATGACGGAAATTTATCCTTTTTGTGGTAGTGACTTTAGAAAAGCTTTAGAGCAACTATAGTTAGTTGAGACCTAAGTTGGTTGAGACTTAAGGCGAATCGAGCCGGATTTGTGGGCCTCAAGCGTCTTATAATAACCAAACTTTTTAATTCAATGTGCACGAACACCTTATGCCTTTACCCAAAATAATTAAAACAGAAACCTTAGCCGCCACACGCTTTTTTAAAATCGAAGCTATGCACCTAGAATTTAGTACCGGTGAACAGCGCGTTTATGAACGCTTGCCCGCCGGTGCTTCTTCGGGGGTCATTGTGGTTGCGATTAACGCAAACGACGAATTAATGCTTATTCGCGAATACGCAGCGGGTTTTCATGAGTTTCAGTTAACGCTGCCCAAAGGCGCGGTGGATCAGGGTGAAAGCCTTACAGTTGCGGCTGATAGGGAGTTAGCAGAAGAGGTTGGCTTTGCTGCGCGCGAAATCGAATTTGTTAAATGTTTATCTATTGCGCCAGGCCATATGGCCTATACCATTAATGTTATGTTTGCCCGAGATCTATATGCGAAAGTTCTGTCCGGCGATGAACCAGAACCGCCAGAGTTGGTGTTGTGGCCGTTATCGCGACTAGACGAATTATTGGAGTCAGATCAATTTAATGAAGCTAGGGCCATTGCTGCGTTAACATTATGCAAATCGCGCCTTGTAGCCGCTAATAAAATTTAAGAAGAAAATTATGGATGACCAACGTCTAAAAGAAATCACTGGGCAATTAATAGACATCGTTGCGGCAGCTGGCTCGGTAATACTTGAGGTTTATGAAACAAACTTTGATGTGCAGACTAAGAGCGATGACTCGCCGCTTACAGTCGCTGATCTGTCAGCGCATAAAGTCATCGACGCCGGTTTACAGGAACTGACACCAGATATTCCCATTATTTCCGAAGAATCTGTTCCGCCCAGTTATGCTGTGCGTTCCCAGTGGACGCGCTACTGGCTGGTTGATCCATTAGATGGCACTAAGGAATTTGTAAATCGTAACGGCGAATTCACTGTAAATATTGCACTAATCGAAGGCGATACGCCCATATTTGGCATCGTTGGGGTGCCTTTCCAGGGCAAAATATACGTCGGTAATGCCCGTAAGGGCGAGGCCTACTTGTTACACGAAGGCGTCAGAACCGACCTTAAACCGCACCTGCGCGAGGCCGCAGAAGAGTCCTTAACCATTGTGGCCAGCCGCAATCATGGGGGCGACAGATTAGAAGCCTACCTAGGCGAACTAGATAATTTATTTGCTGATTGCACCAGAACCCCGGTGGGCAGTTCGTTGAAGCTCTGTGTATTGGCTGAGAATAAGGCCGACATTTACCCCCGTCTAGGTCTGACCAGTGAGTGGGATATTGGCGCGGCTCAGGCTGTGCTTTATGCCGCTGGTGGTGGAGTGTTTACTGAAGATGGGCAACCACTGCGCTACAACACCAAAGAAAGTCTTTTGAATCCAGAGTTTCTTGCCGTAGCGGATCGTGAGTTCCCGTGGCTTGATCGGTTGCCAAACTTTCCAGCCAAGGACTAGGTCGGCGTGTGGGTGATGCCGGTTAGACACGGTTTTGCTATTAGGCAAGTGTTAGTACGCAAGCGCGGCTCAACTGCGATAGGACGCCTCGTCGGGTCAAAAGCTAGGAATAGCTAGGAATAGCTTAGTGAGGTATGTGTGCTAAGTGGTTGGTCTCATCCAGCCCGACTGCATACTGTGCAATTGCCCTGCCGAGGAAAAAACACTGTATATAGATACAGTCTCGGCTGGTGAGGTAAGCAAGAATACAGAAAAATTTGGCAAAATAAATAGCTAAAAAATGAAAGTTTAGTGAAGAAAAGTTTCTCCAATAAACACAATACCTTAGACCTTAAAGTTGAGGACTAAATGAGACGGTTTTTGACAACTAACTGGCGGTTGTTAAACCCATATCAAGTTTTTTCTAAATTGTGCTTATGCAGTATGTTAACTACATTAATGCACAGTGACCGAGTTAGCCTTGGCTAAATGAGATAGCTGAATTAGCGGCAAAATAGAGCTAGTTCCGAAAAAGAACTGAAAAAAAGAAATAGATCACCATGCAGACAGAATCAAGAGTAAATGTGGAGCAGGTAGTTCTCAAAAAATCCGAGCTCCTCGCAGGTTTGAAAGCAGCTGAGCCAACCCTTGGCGCTCATTCTAGTTGGGCTGAAGAACACCGTCGGCTGCATGATGAGTCCTTTGCAGCCATTGTCGCGGCTGGCGTTCCGCGATTGTTTTTGCCCAAAAGCTTGGGTGGATTTGAAACCGATCCAGTGACCTGTGCATTGGTTTGTGAGCAGTTAGCCGACAGCGATACTGCCGCCGCGTGGCATGTCATGGTTTTCAACGCAGCCAAGTTAATGGCAGCCAAATGGCCCAAAGAAATGGTTGAACTGCTCTGGGCGGATAACCCAGATCAGTTAGTTTCGGCAAGTGGTCATACGCCTATGCAGGGCCGAAAAACCGCTGAGGGATATATTGTCAGTGGTACCCAGCGTTTTGTCAGCGGTTGTGATCATGCGTCTTGGCTGATGTCGCCCATGCTGGTTGATGGCGAAATGCATACAGTGGTAGTGCCAATGAGCCAATGTAAGAAACTGGATAACTGGGACACTTTGGGTATGCGCGGTTCAGGTAGTACTGATGTATTACTAGACGATATCTTTGTACCTAATGTACAAGTGGCAGAGCCAGTTTTGCCTGGCGTGCCTAACAACATACATTTTCGCGGCCAATTATATCTTTGTCCGTCGAGGATTGTTTTTGCCACCTACGTGCCTGTTGTTTTCAGTCTTGCGCGGCGAGCATTGGAACAAGTGAGTGCCTTAGTGAAGGATAAAACCCCTGGTGGTGCGGCAGGTAAAGTACGCGATAAAAATATTGCTCAAGCGCACTACGGCAAAGCGCTGGCGAAGTATCGCGCCGCCCGACTGATGTTTTATGACGCGTTGGAGCAAACTTGGGGAAAGGCTGGTGAGGGGCATGAAGCTGATGCATTAGACCGCGCTGATTTATACTTAGCTGGCACCCACGCAGTACAAACCTGTGCAGAGGTTGTCAGGCATGTGGCAGATATTGCGGCCACAGCCATGATCGCTAAAGGCTCGGAGCTGGAACGTATTGGCCGAGATATGGAAACTCTTCGACACCATGGTTTCGTCAATGAATCACGTTATGCCAGTGTTGCTCAAGTGCACTGGGATGCAGAGTTAGATTATCCGGCGATGCTCAGATAGCTACGGCTTCATTTCAAAGTTAAACAAGCTAGCGCAGGAATTGTTAGCTAGGTTTTGAATAAAAATAGGTAAGCAAATCATGGCATCTAGCCTCGCCACCCCAACTCCTTCTGATTCAGATCGCCCCACTCATTATGTCGTTTATGGCGCGGGCGGCATTGGTGCAACCATAGGTGCGCGCTTACATCGACAAAGCTTTAAAGTCACGCTGATTGCCCGAGGTGAACATGGGCGGGCCTTGCAAGAGAGTGGTTTGCATTTTATAGCGCCAGACTGTGATGAAGTTCTACAAATCCCTACTGTATTGCACCCGCGTGAGATTCACTTTGATGATAACGTAGTGGTACTCATGTGCATGAAGTCACAACACGGGTTGGCAGCGCTAGAAGACCTGGCTCAAGTAGCACCTGTGCATACACCTATCGTTTGTGTGCAGAACGGGGTTGATAACGAACGCCAGTCTTTACGTTTTTTCCCTAATGTTTATGCCAGCGTAGTCATACTGCCAGCAGTTTTTTTGCAGCCGGGTCTGGTTGTTAGTCACGCAGCAAACAAAGGCGGCATATTAGATACGGGCTGTTATCCCCAAGGCTTGGACAATTGCGCGGAAAAGATTAATGCAGACTTTACCGCAGCCGGGTTCAGTGCTCACCCAGATCCTAGGGTGATGCGGCAAAAATATGCCAAGCTTCTAATTAACTTAGCCAATGTTTTGCAGGCGGGTTTGCAAGACGCCACTGATGCTAGAGACATTTCTCAAGCTCTGCGTAACGAAGCGCTAGCGTGCTTTGCAGTGGCAAATATCGATTGTATGGATAACAGTGAAGCTAAGCGTCGGCGCGATGGCGTCATGCTTGAAACCCACGTTCCTGGGCACGACCGCTCGGCGGGTTCCTCTTGGCAGAGTATGCAAAGAGGAACCGGCGATATTGAAACCAACTATTTGAATGGGGAAATTGTACTGCTTGGCCGTTTACATGGTGTGCCAACGCCCGCGAACGCGGCATGCGTTGCTATGGCGACGCAAATGTTGGCCGAAAACCTTGGCCCAGGGGCGTACTCGGCGGATTGGTTGCGAGCCAAAGTTGCCGAGTTGGGTGGGCACTAAAGTAGATATTTCGCACAGCAAAGTGCGTTGGAGAGAATGATGAGTTTTTATACTAAACGTAAGTTGGCATTTGCCACTCAAGACCTACAACAACCTGTGCAAATGCTGCGCGAGCTTGTGGCGACCCATGGAGGTACAACACTCTGGGGCCTATGGCATGGTGTTTTTGGCATGGCATCAAACGAGTTGATGTTGGTCACTGCCCATGATGATCATGAAGATGGTTTAACGCTGCCAGAAAATATTCGTGTGCTTGAGGAGTATCAACTCAAAGCCACTGCTCGCCCTACAGACAACACGCCGTTAAGCCAGGCCGGAATATACGTCTTTCGTGATTTTGCTTTAGACGCTAAAGACATCGAAGAGGTGGTGGCTTTATCCAGTGCTGCTTGGCAAACCTTTGAAAGCGGGGAGAATTATTCTGCTCAGCCTATGGGTCTGTTTGCGCCGCAAACGCCATCAGCAAACTGCGTCATGCATTTGCTCACATGGTATCCAGATTTTTCCTCTTGGCAGAACTCCCGTGAGTCAGGTCCCCAGGCGCTGCAAAGATTTGCAGCGCGTAGAGCACTAACCTATTCAACCAATGCGGTGGCCACGCGTTTAGATTTGTCTTAACGGCCTAAAGTAAGCAATTACTTCAGGCTAGCAAGCCACTCGTCGTCGGAGCCTTCATTGATAGAGGCGAACAGAGGGGTAGTTAAATACCGCTCACCGGTGTCTGCCAGCATGGTCAAAATCACGCTTCCTGGCTCCGCTTGTTCGGCAATTTTTAAGGAAGCAGACAGTGTGCCTCCGGCAGAAATACCGACAAAAATGCCTTCCTCTTGACCAAGGCGTAATGCGCAGGCCATAGATTCGTCTTCATTCACTGTAACAATTTGGTCTGTGATGTTCTGGTCCAAAACTTCTGGAATGAAGTCGGGGGTCCATCCCTGGATTTTGTGAGGTGACCATTCGCCACCAGAAAGTAGCGCTGCTTGTTCGGGTTCTGCGGCAACAATTTGTATTGCGGGGCGTGCAGCTTTGAGGGTTCTTCCTGCGCCAGACAACGTGCCACCTGTGCCCCAGCCAGTGACCCAGTAGTCCAAGCGCTCGCCGGCAAAATCCGAAAGAATTTCAGGGCCAGTGGTGCTGGCATGATAATTTGGGTTAGCTGGGTTTTTAAATTGATTGGCCATAAACCAGCCATGCTCGGCGGCCAGTGCTTCGGCGCGCTTGACCATGCCGGTGCCGCGCTCAGCCGCTGGAGTTAAAATAACTTTGCCACCCAGGGCGCGCATTAGCTTGCGCCGCTCGATAGAAAACGTTTCCACCATCACTGCTACGAATGGGTGCCCCATTACAGCGCAGACCATGGCCAAAGCAATACCAGTATTGCCCGAAGTGGCTTCAATAACGGTTTGCCCTGGTTGCAACGCACCGCTGTCGCGGGCGTCCTTGATAATGGCGTAAGCCAGACGATCCTTAACCGACGCCATAGGGTTGAACGATTCAACTTTCACATACATCTGTACATGGTCTGGGCCAAAGCGGTTGAGCTTGACCACCGGGGTGTTGCCGATTGTTTGTAAAATATTGTCGTATTTCATAGCAAAGAACTCCGTAGTTTTATTCGGTATGTTGGTGGTGAGTGAGATTTCTAATATGGGCTATTAAAACGAGCAATACGCCAACAACTGTAAGCGGAATTTCCCAGCTCTCGCCCAATACATGGATTACAGCCAAAAACATTAGGGTTAACCCAATACCGCCCAAGGCCAGGGTCAAAATACTTTTTTCACTTTGATAACCGCGCCACAAGGCCAATACGCTTATAGGTACTGCGAAGGCCAGCAGCAGCCAGTGGGTCATAGTTTCTGTGTCCGCAAGCCAGCTGTTAACTGAGGGCATGAGCAGCAAAGTGACAGGTACAGCCAAGCAATGTATCAGGCATAAACCCGACAACCATATTGCTGTACGGTCTAATTTCGACTTATTTGCGGATTCAGTATTCGACACTTTTTGCTGCTGGAGTGAAAGGTGGCATAAGCTAGCGCTTAGGCCTTCTTCATGCAAGGCGCGTTAGCGTATATGATTATACGCTTTGGCTATTTGGGCAGTGGTTTGTCACCGAGGATGAAGCCATTTTCAACAGCCCTATGACTTTATAAGAATGAAATAATTATGGATGATAGAACCCGGTGGGATGCTCGCTATCGTGAAGGTGCATATTCTCAACGCCCTTGGCCTAGTGATTTTCTCCAGCAAAATATTCGGGTGGTGGCCAATAATAATCAACAAAGCCCTGGTCGGGCGTTAGATTTGGCCTGTGGCGCAGGTCGTAACAGCATTTTTCTTGCCGAGCAGGGGTTTACCACCCAAGGCATAGATATTTCCGCAGCCGCTATCGCCCGAGGCGCAGCCTATGCAACGAAGGTTGGTACAAAGGTCGGTTGGGTGTGCCAGGGTTTGCTTGCCCAGGGTGGTGTAGAGGTTGCACAGGCCGCACCCGTTGCAGAAAAAACATTGTTGCTAAGCCAAGACCCCATCCGCAATTTTGGTCAATATCAGCTTATTATTCTGTTTAGATTTGTCGCGCCCGGATTACTTACAACACTCATGGACCATCTGCTCCCCGGAGGGCATCTGATGGTTGAAGAGCATTTGCGGCATGATTTGGGCGAAGAAATAGTTGGGCCTCGTAGCCCTGCTTTTAGGGTGGCGCCCGGTGCACTGCTAGCAGAGGTAGCGGCAAGCACCCAGCCTTATGAGGTTATTGAAGATTTTGCTGGGGCAATAACAGAGCCCAGTGGCGGCAAAGCTGCTATTACTAGATTGTGGGTTCAGCGCCTTTCCGAGTGAGGCAAGTTCGCCCACGCTATTATGCCAAAGAACATTTGGCAGAGGCTATTTTCGCCTATCGAAATAAGCAGCATAATGCGATGCTTTAAAAGTAATAAACTGAGGGAGATCCCAAAATGAATGAAGAACAAGCAATCATAGTTGAGCGCAAAGGGCGCGTGATGGTCATTACACTGAATCGACCAGATGCAATGAACGCGATCAACGGTGAGCTGTGCAATGGCCTTTGGAATGCCATTAAGGAATTGGATGCTGATGATTCATTGGTGGCAGGCGTTATCACAGGCAACGGCCGTGCGTTTTGTGCGGGAATGGATCTCAAAGCATTTGCTCGAGGCGAAGACATTGGCCCATTAAGTGAGTTCGTGCGCACGGGTGCGACTAAGCCGCTAATTGCCGCAGTAAATGGATTTGCCTTGGCGGGTGGCTGCGAAATAATGTTGACCTGTGACCTTATCGTCGCTTCAAAAGGCGCCAAGATCGGTATCCGAGAAGTCAAAGTAGGACTTTTTGCAGCAGCCGGTGGTGTTTTTAGACTTCCTGCCCGGGTTGGTTACGCAAAAGCTATGGAAATGGCTTTGACCGGAGAACCTATCACAGCCGAGGAAGCGTTGGATGCGGGATTATTAAGCGCCCTTACCGAGCCCGGTGAGGCTTTAGACGCAGCGCTGGCCTTGGCAGCACGCATTGCAGAAAACGCTCCGCTAGCTGTTGTGGCGTCCAAAACTCTGGTTCGAGCAGCATCTATGGGCATTGAAGAAGATAAGCTTTGGGAAATGCAGGTGCCTTTACAGAAAAAGGTCTTTAGCTCTAATGATGCCAAAGAAGGCCCAGTAGCCTTTGCTGAGAAGCGTGCGCCTAACTGGACCGGAAGTTAGCGATAGCTGATTGCTAGTTGGACTTATAGCTAGACAGCTAGCTGATTAAGTCACTCGCCTAAGCAGCGGAGCAGTATTGCTCCGCGCGCTTTATATCGCGCTTGTAGTGATCAACTTTACTGCGCGCTTGCCTCAGCTTCGCGCCATACGCGGATAAAATTGCCGCCCCAAATTTTTTCTATGTCTTGGGCACTATAACCGCGCTTGAGTAACCCTATGGTCACGTTCAGCGCTTCGCTGGCATCTTCGTAGCCAGGTATGCCGCTGCCATGATTGAAGTCTGTACCTATACCTACATGATCTACGCCAATACGCTTGGCTATATAGTCTAGGTGGTTGAGCATATCTTCTAGGCTAATTGGGCCGAGTAACGCACTAACTTTAGTCAGGAAGGTCTTTTTCACCTCAGGGTCGTTTATCTCCCAGTAAAGCTCAAAGGGGTAAAGGTAGTCTTCGTCAATGTTGGCTTCGCGTCGGATCGCCCTAATGTCAGCATCCATTTGCGGGTTGGAGGTATCGAAGAGGTAGCCTTTGAATGGTGCCACATGCACAACGCCGCCAGTTGCGCCAATGCGGTCGAGTTCTTCATCGGACAGATTGCGGCTGACTTGTGTAAGCGCTCGAGCATTGGAGTGGCTCGCCACTACTGGTGTTGTGGAAAGCTCTATTGCTTGCAGTGCTGCCTGTTTCGACAGCTGTGAGATATCAACAATTGCACCCAGTGCATTGATCTTTTTGATGGCAGTAACGCCTAGCTCAGATAAACCGCCGTGTTCTGCGGTTGCTTCACGTTGGCCGGTAGTGGCGCTAAATAGGGGGCGGGAGGAATCCGCAAATGCGTTGTGGCCCATATGGGTCAGTGCAAACAAGCGCACCCCATCGGCGTAAAAGGCGTCAATGGCAGAAGCATCTGTGCCAAGAATGAGAGCGTTTTGAAAACCCAGAAGCAGTGCAGACTGGCCCGCTTCATGGGCGCTAATCAGTGCATCTGGGGTTAATACCAAAACTGTATTATTTGCCGTATCTGCCGCCATGGCTTCAACCACGGCCAGCTTAGCAGCGGCTATCTCTTGCGCTGCCGCATAACCCTCAGGTGTTCGTGGCCCAGGGCTTACCGCTACAGACATCACTACAGCATCTAAGCCGCCCTCGAGCATTTTTTCTGGTGCCACTTTAGACAATCCATCTGCGCCCACATAAGCTGAAGGTTTGCCGGGCATCTCAATGTCTGCGTGGGCATCTAGTGTCAATGCAGCAGCATGTATGGCTTGGGCTTTGGCTAAAAACGCCTCAGCGTCAGTACTCTCTTGAGGCGCGGTACCGTTAGACATTGCGCTGTCATTGGAACAGCCAGCTAAAAGACTGACAGATAAGACTGCCATGCACAGTAGTGCTTTGGCAGCTTTGGCAGAATGATGCATAAATTTGGTCACAGTAGTTCACCGCATAGAGAAGATTTATCCAGCCTAGCCTAAGGGCTGCGTATAGGCCAACGTGGTTGTTCCCTCCTTTCGCCTATCTAGCCGGTCACGTTTTAAGCCTTCGGGCCTAAAAATTCATGGTGAATCTGCATGGGGAAAAAATTCTTAGTCTATTTCCGCAGACAAATAGACGCTAGGATGAAGTTTTTTAGCAGAGGCATTCCCATGGAAAATATTCCTACAATAGATTTTGCCGCGTTCCGAAAAGGTGGTTTTGCCGCCATTGACCAGCAGGCCTTAGTAGAAGCTTGCGAAGATCATGGCTTTTTCCTTCTCACTAACCATGGGTTGGAGGATGTGGTGTCCTCAACCTTCAGCGCGTCTAGTGAATTTTTTGCCATGCCGCGAGAACATAAGACCGCTGTTTATCGAGACGAAAGCAATCCATTGGGTTACTACGATCGTGAATTGACCAAGCAAAAGCGCGATCAAAAAGAAGTGTTTGATTTTAAGGCCGGTGGGCATATATCCAAAAACCCAGAAAGACATACGCGCTGGCCTGCACAGCCCAATGGCTTTAGGCCCGCGTTGACAGATTTCTTCCAATCTTTTACCCAGTTGTCTGAGGCCACCATGAGCATGGTGTTATCGGCATTGGGTATGTCTGATGCCGAAGTGGCGGAGACTATGAGCAAGGGTTTTGGCGAACTGCATTCCAGCGCTGCGCGGCTTAACTATTATCCTTCCGCTGATCCAGTGCCAGATTCAGAGCGCTCAGATCTAACCGGTTTGGGTGATATGGCGTTACACCATCATACTGACCCCGGCGCAATTACCTTGTTGTTGCAAGATAACCACGGCGGCCTGCAAGCCCTTTCAAAGAAAGACGGTTGGATAGATGTGCCGCCCGCTGATGGCTCTATCGTGGTAAATATTGGTGACGTGCTTCAGGTGTGGACTAACGATCGTTGTACTGCCGGCGTGCATAGGGTGTTACCTGTGCGTTCTGAACAAGGCCGTTACAGCATCCCGTTCTTTTATCAGCCTGCGGTAAAGGCTGTGATAGAGCCTTGGCTGGGTCAACAAGATGTGGCGCTATATAGGGCCTTTTCTTGGCAGGAATATATTCGTGGCAGGGTCACCGACAATTATTCCGATTTAGGCGAGGATGATATTCAGATTGACCGATACCGCGTAGCCTAAGCAGCGCGTTTCTAGACCGTCCATTTTCTAGCAGAAAAGCCTGCTAGAAAAACACAGTCGTTAGCGTGACAGTAGAGGTTGTGAAAGCGTTCTAGGAAAATTCTCTAGTATGAAAAAGTATAGTCATCTGTTGTTTGATCATGATGGTGTTCTGGTCAATACCGAGCACTTGTATTACGAGTCCACCCGCCGGATATTGGCTGAGTTAGGCGTAGATCTGACGCTGCCAATCTATATGCAAGTTATGGTCAATGGTTCCGACGTATGGGAATTGGCAGTGGCGAAAGGCATCTCTGAAGAAGTCATTGCCTCACAAAGGCTGCAACGTAATCAGCTTTACCAACAGTTACTAGGCGCTGAAGATTTATCCATCAATGGCGTGGAAGAAGTTTTAGTTAACCTTAAGCAAAAGCATTCAATGGCCATAGTCACCACCTGCAAAGATGCAGATTTCGCCTACATTCATGATCAGAAAAAAGGCGCGCCAGGCTGCGATCTAAATATCGTTCCCCATATGGATCTTGTGTTAACAAGATCCAGCTATACAAACAGTAAGCCCGACCCAGAACCTTATTTAGCCGCATTGGCGCGCTTTTCTATTCAGTCACATCAGGCACTAGTGATAGAGGACTCTGAGCGTGGGCTGCGCTCTGCAGTGGCTGCCGGCATTGATTGCGCGGTGGTGGAGTATGCTTTCACAGCAAGCCAAGATTTTTCTCAAGCTACCTACCGAATAAAGAACTTGGCTGAGTTGGTGGTGTTATTAAATGGCGGCGACTAACCGGGATAGCTGTACAAATCACCTATTCCAAACGTCGGCCTAGGCTGTCTAAAAGTATTCTGGTTCAGGCGCCAAGTTGACCAAAAGCAGGATCATTGCCAGCACAAAGGCAGCTATAAAAAACCCACGCCAGAGTAGATTGCTGTGACCGACCGTTTGCGCGGCGTCAGCCTTAAGATCTTTCTTACCCGTAAACATGGGCTTAAGCAGATTTTCTTTTTTGCCGAGCAAATACCAGATCACCGCAACAAGGTGTAAGGCTATTGCCGCTAACAAAAAATTAAAGTTGGTGTGATGTAGCCAGCCAAGATAATCAGCAAGGTTGCTGGAGACAACGCTGTTATAGGGCCCGGCATAGAATATGTCGTCGCTGATAAACAACCCGCTGACTGCCTGGGTCATGACCAATGCCAGTAGTACGATGCTTGCCCAGCCACCTAATGGCCCATGACCAATATGACTGATCTCACCCGGTGGTGTTTTCTGTTTCAGTTGGCCTAGTGCGCGGATAACCGCTTTTGGCCCGGTAAGGAAGTTGTGAAAACGCGCATGGAAGGTGCCCAGCAAGCCCCAAATCAGTCGAAAGCTAATTAGCCCGAGTGCTGTGTAACCAAATAGAAAGTGGGTTTCTGTCCAATCGAAGCCGGCTTCTGCGGTGGCCCAAGATCCCACCAGACTCAGCGCGAGAGCCCAGTGGAATAATCTCAGGGGGAAATCCCAAACCAGCGTACCTGTGGTAGCTGGCTGTGATGCCTCTTCGATAGAAGAGACCTCTTTGATAGAAGAGACCTCTTTTTCTGTAGACGACAGAGGGTGGGACACGCGCTGTCGTCAGCTCTTAGCTGTCATCTTTTTCGCGGTAGCTTTCATGACAGTTTTTGCATGAAGAACCTAATGCACCGAATGCTTTCATAGTAGGACCTTTGCCTTGGCTTGCCGCAGCGGCTAAAGCAATGGCTCTTTCTGTGGTTGTAGCAACCTTGCCATTGAAGTCTGCTTTATCTTCCCAAATGCCATCTTTAGCACCTGATTGCAGGCCGCTTGCGCGAGTGTCCATAGCAAAGACGTCTTCTAGCATCGGCGCAAGTTGAGCAATTTTGCCCGCGTTCTTTTCCACAACTGCTGCATCGAATGGAATTTGTCCACGGGCCATGCCAACGATTGGACCAAAGTAACTGGCGACAACTTTGAGTAAGCCTTGGCGCGTGTCTATTGCCGTTTGCGCGCGCTCCTCGGCGCTGGCTGCGAAAAGACTGCTGCTGAATGCAGTTAAAAGCGTGAGTACAACGATTTTGCGAAACATATTTTTTCCTATTTTAAGAATTTTAAGTGACCAATGCTAAGTAGCCTAAATTAGTCAATGTGAATACAACAAGCGTTACTTTGGTTCTTTGCCAAAGACGATACATCCAGACGCACCAAACATGCCACCCACACCTAGGCAAAGTGACACATTGGCGTCCTTTACCTGAGCCGGCGCAGTGCCGCGAATTTGCCTAACGCTTTCTTGTAATGCGTACATACCGTACATACCCGAGTGCATATAAGACAGACCGCCGCCGTTGGTATTCATCGGCAAACAGCCACCTGGCGCAGTATTTTGCTCCCAGATAAAGTCTGCGGCTTCGCCTTTTTTGCAGAAACCCAAATCTTCTAGTCCATATATAGGCAAGTGGGCAAATGCGTCATAAACCATTAGGTGGTCCACCTCAGCATGAGAGATACCCGCGTCGCGCATGGCAAAAGAACCAGCAACCTTAAATGCTCTAGAGCTTGTGAGGTCGTCCATTTGGCTGATCATGGGGGTTTCAACACTCTCGCCGGTGCCTAATATATGTACCGGGGGCTGGGGGAAATCTGCGGCTCTATCGGCTTTGGTTAAAATCAAGGCGCCACCTCCGTCGGTGACCAAGCAGCACTCAAGTAAATGGAATGGGTACGCTATCATTTTCGAGTTGAGCACGTCGTCGACAGTAATTTCTTCCTGAAAACTCGCTCTTGGATTCATAGACGCCCACTCCCTTTGCACAACCGCAACCATGGCTAGCTGTTCGTGGGTCATACCGTAATCCTTCATATATCGAAGTACCGGTAGGGTAAACATTGTTGGTGGACCCATGGGTCCAAATGGCACTTCAAACTGTCCTGCTAGTGATGCCGGGGCTCTTGGGAAGCCACTTCGCCCAACACCAGAGCGACCACTCTCGCCATGGGTAATAAGTACAGTTGTACATTGTCCGCTGGCAATGGCTGCCACAGCATGGCGTACATGGAGCATAAAGGAGCAGCCACCAACTGAGGTGCCGTCCACCCACGTAGGGGTAATGCCTAGGTAATAGGCTAAATCTGTGGGGCGTTCCCCTGCTGTGGCTATGCCGTCTATGTCTTTGGCGGTGAGGCCCGCATCTGCCATGGCATTGAGCGCTGCATCAGCGTGGAGTTGCATTTGACTTAAGTGAGGGATTTTGCCCAGTTCAGTTGTTTCAGCGGCACCTACTACAGCTACGCCGGTCATTTCGACTCTCCGGCAGGAGCAATTTTTGCAGGAGCAATTTTTGCAGGAGCAAAGAGAGGCAACTTAATGTCCTCACTCACTTGCTCAAAGCGCACTTCCAAAGGCATATCAAGTTGCAGGGCTTCTGGCGTTTGCGCGCATTCCACAATATTGGTCATCATTCGTGGACCCTCTTCCAGATCGACTAATGCAATAGCATAAGGACCATCAAATGCAGGGTGTGGGCGCTGGTTGATGACATAGCTGGCTAATGTAGCTCGTCCGCTGGCGGCGTAAACTTCCACGGACCGTGAGCTGCATGAAGGGCAAAACGGCCGCGGTGGAAAGTAGGTATGGGTGCACTGAGTGCATCTTTGTAACAGTAGTTGTTCTGCTTGCGTACCCTCCCAAAAGTGTTGGGTTTCTGGTGTGGGTTGGGGCAGGCTTCTGGTCGGTTTATCCAACGCGCTCTCCTCTATTTTTTTGTAAAAAGTGGTAAAAGTTGTAAAAGCTAAAAAAGAAGAAGTATGCCTTATCAACATGCGCTTTCAAAAGCCCCGCAAAAACAGCTGGGCAAACTGACAGATGAGCCTGCGAAAATTAAGACAAGTGTTGATTTTCTTGTGCAACATGGACGACAGTATCGGCCTTCTATTCATTATCTAAGGGGAGTGATATGCAAGTTAATGGTGCCTGCCATTGTGGGGAAATAACATTTACTGCTGAGGCCGAGGCAAATTTTTGTGTCATCTGTCACTGTCGAGACTGCCAAGTGATGTCTGGCGCGCCCTACCGCAGTATTTTGCCCGTGAAAGAGTCCGGTTTTAATTTAGTCAGCGGTAAGCTAAAGCTTTACCACAAGACCGGTGACAGCGGTAACCGCCGGGAACTGGCCTTTTGTGGTGACTGCGGCACCCATGTTTACGCAACTTCGGTGGTCGAAGATGTGCCGTTAGGCCAGCGTATGTTGGGCTTACGTACGGGCATGCTGGCAGAGGTAGCTGATTTACCACCGCAAAAGGAAGTTTGGTGTGAGTCTAAAGTTGATTGGGCACAAGATTTGCTGGCTTTAGATATGACTAAGCAGAATGGTCAATAACCTCATATATGCATACCCTTTATAGCTTTCGTCGCTGCCCTTATGCCATGCGTGGGCGCATGGCTTTGTCACTCCTTGATACTCAAATTGAGGTGCGAGAAATTTTGTTGCGTGACAAGCCAGCTGCCATGCTGGCTGTTTCTCCCAAGGGTACGGTGCCAGTCTTCATCACCGCAGAGGGTCAGGTGATTGACGAAAGTTTAGACTTAGTGATTTGGGCCATCGCCGAAAATTCTCCACAGTGGACTAAATATGGTGGCCTAGCCGCGCAAAAAATCTATATCGAGAAGTTCGACCAAGAGTTTAAACCGCTTTTAGATGCCTACAAGTACGACCGCCGGAACGCTGAACATCCAGCCAGCTATTACCGAGATTTGGCCCTACCTTGGTTGGACGAATTGGAGCAATGTCTGCAAAAGCATAATTATTTACTGGGTGATATAGCCCAGATGCAGGACATTGCGTTGATGCCTTTCATCCGCCAATTCGCTTTTGTAGATAAACAGTGGTTTGACACTCAACCCCGACCAAATCTAGTGCGCTGGTTGGAGGCCTGGTTAAACAACGATCTTTTCACATCTATCATGACAAAGTATGACCAATGGGAAGAAGGAACTCGTGGCGAAATCTGGCGCACCAGCGCAGATCACCGCAGCAAACTTACTGGGGAGTAGCATGCAAAAGTGGATAGTAGGGATTATCAGCATCATCGGCGCTGTAGCACTGGCGGCTATGGTGGCTTGGTCTGGATCTGACCAAGGCGTCATGTACAACGGTATGTCGGTTTTTGTCTGGTGCGGTGTTTTTGCCTTCGCTGTGCAGTGGCTGATTTTCATTCATGCATGGTTGGCAAAAACTGAAGCCTATTTCGACCTTACCGGCAGCCTGACCTATATTGTAGTTGTGGTTGCCGCCGCGTTTTTAGCGGGCGCCGACGACTTACGTTCGTTAACAATCACCGGCCTCATTGTAATTTGGGCGCTGCGTTTAGGACCATTTTTGTTTTTCCGTATTAGGCGTTCTGGCGAAGATCGGCGTTTTAGATCAATTAAAACGTCATTTCCAACATTTTTGATGACTTGGACACTGCAAGGTGCCTGGGTGTATATCACCGCCAGTGCAGCATTGGGCAGCATTACCTCCAGTAGCACCGTTGGTCTAGATGGCGCCTTTGTTTTGGGTGCGGGTCTTTGGGCTATTGGTTTTGCCATTGAAGTGATCGCAGATAATCAGAAAACTGCGTTTCGCAATAACGCTGAGAATGCGAATAAGTTTATTAGTACAGGTCTGTGGGCGTGGTCGCGTCATCCCAATTACTTCGGTGAGATCATCTTATGGGTCGGTATTGCCGTCATCGCTTATCCAACATTAGTAGGTAATCAAATTTACTTAATGTTTTCACCGTTGTGGGTGATTTTTTTGCTCACCGCAGTCAGTGGTGTGCGGATGCTCGAAGCCCGTGGTCGCAAGCAGTGGGGCGAAGACCCCGAGTACCAAGCGTATGTGGCGAATACGCCAACGCTGATGTTATGGCCCCCACGTAAGTAGGGGCATAGGTTTCGTCAAAAAGGCCGCTAATCGGGCCTTTTGCGACAATAGCTAGCCGAATGCACTTAACCAGAATCAAAACATTCTGCTGCTAACGGGTGCTATCGGGTGTTAAAGACTTTGCGCGCCATCTACCGCAATAGTTTGCCCAGTAGTCCAATAAGCCGGTGCAGACATTAAAAATGCCGCAACGCTGCCTACTTCTTCGGGCAAACCCATGCGACCGTATGGAATGCCTGCCAGAGTTGCGTCATACATTGCAGGCATATTTTTCTTCACTTGATCCCAAACGCCGTCGGGAAACTCGATGGATCCTGGCGCAATACAATTCACTCGAATCTTATCTGCTGCCATAGTTTTGGCGTGGCTTTGGGTTAGCTGAATAACCGCTGCTTTGACCGCACCATAAGAAATATTGCCTGACGCTGCCAATCCGCTGATGGAGGAGATATTCAAAATACTACCGCCGCCATTGGCTTTAAGGTGGGGGGCTGCTGCCCAAGTTGTGCGCACGACACCCATAAGATCTATGTCTATGCCTTTTTGCCAACCCTCTTCGTTATCGGAATTGCCGAAGCCACTAGGATTGTTCACCAGACCGTAAAGACCGCCTAGCGCTTTGGCAGCTTCATCTACATAGGCAGCTATGGCGTCGGCTTCACTAATATCACAAACCGCAGTGTGTACTTTACCGCCATAAGCTTTAAGTTTTTCCGCAGCTTCATCTAAGCTGCTCTGAGTGCGCCCGCAGATAGATACCCAAGCGCCTTCTTTGGCGCAGGCCTCGGCGATAGAGAAACCTATGCCCTTGCTGCCACCGGTGATGATAATACCTTTGTCTTTAAGTCCTAAATCCATTTTTTATTCCTCTGTTGAAGTGGTCAATATTAGTAAGTGCGTTGCAAAATATCGTGGGACGCTAAGTGTCGTTGGTTTTTATTGCCAAGGTTGCCATAGACGTTGGCATATAAGCATTGAGTGGGGTGGCTTCACTGTCCCATTTGTCTTCAAAAAAGCCTGCGATGATAAACCCCGCGTCAATTTGCCCGGCAATCTGATCATCTAAGCTGTGACTAAATTCGAGTGCTATGCCACTGGCCTTGCGCTTAGCTAATTCTGCTGGGTCGAGTAAGTCTATGTCTGCGTTTGGCAGAGCGAACCGAACTTCCAGTGGTCCACCGGCTTCTATGTCGTAGTGATCGAAAAGAAAAAAATCCGGATTCATAAAGCCGCTTAGCAGGCGGCCACCATTCTTAAGTACGCGCTGGCAATGTTGCCAAACCGGTCTAATGGTTTGGGAGAAAACATTCGACACCGGGTGAAAGACTAAGTCAAAGGAGGCGTCTTCAAAGCAGGATAAATCTGCCATATCGCCCTGCACCAGTAATATCTCCAAGCCATCTCTGTCGGCCACCAATTTGTCTTTAGCCAATTGAACCGCTGAGTTGTCAAAACTAGTTACCACAGCCCCAGCGGCTGCTAACAATGGTGCTTGTTGTCCGCCTGCCGATGCCAAACACAAAACGCTCTTGCCGCGAATGTCGCCAAACCACGCCTTTGGTACATTTTTATTTGGGGTCAATATGACTTCCCAGTCGCCGTTCCTAGCGGCGTTAATGGCGGCGCTATCCACTGGTTGGACCCATGGGCTTTGAGCATTCTCGGACTGTATGTCCCACGCTTGGCGATTATATTTGAGTATGTCTGTCATATCGGTATTGTGGGGCGCAAATAGATCAAAGAGAAGTGTGGATATGACCGACCAATCAAGCTCAGTGTCG